>Ga0247608_10003451_pt1 | contig 18415 bp, 15 predicted proteins | sample 176DNAGHGlowgp2_FD_193490 | JGI IMG/M metagenome (GOLD analysis project Ga0247608, IMG submission 193490) | Sheep rumen microbial communities from Palmerston North, Manawatu-Wanganui, New Zealand - 1766 DNA GHGlow gp2 | ecosystem: Host-associated > Mammals > Digestive system > Stomach > Rumen ... | reverse complement strand
TGAAAATAAGGTTTTTGCTGATAATGAGGATGTTAGGGCACAGTTATGGGATTTAGAAGCATTAGGGTTAGCAGAGAAAATTAGTGCCAAAGATTATTATGATGCTCAACGGAGAGGTGGAAATCGTATGGTAAGAAACCCAGAGAACGTATATCTATATAAAAGGACAAAGTTGGGTGATGGTTTGTATAATTTCATAGTTAAGGGGATTCCAAACTAATAGAATGTGGGCAAAGGCATCAGCCTGCCAAGTTCTCCTGTATAATCTTCAATAAGGCATCAGATTTTTCCTTCTCCAACTTAAAGTCAGGCTGCCATCTTTCTGTGAGGGCTCTACTAAAACTAAGGACACGGCAAGTGGTTTTAATAGTTCCAATGTTCTGGTAAAATCAAAAATACAGAATGAGAATTATCAAATAAACAGATTAAAACACCTCAAAAACACCGAATGAAACACCTCAAAAACGCCGAATGAAACACCTCAAAAACACCGAATGAAATACCTCAAAAAAACAAGATTTCCTTGCGTAATCCAAATATTTACATTACCTTTGCAGCCGAAAGGCCGCTAAAGCGATAAGACAGGAGACATGTGACAAACGTTGTTCTCCTTTCGCAATATCGGTCAACATTATAATTGATAATACGAAAGATTATATAACTATGGCAACAGCAATCAGAGCTATACCGACATTGAGAGGCAAGGAGGCACGTGAATTCCTTCGCCATGCAGAGGAGGCTGAACGCAACTACAAGGGAACCAATAACAGGGACGACCATTCCTTTTGCCAGATGGCTCATGCCATATTGAGCAAGGCTGGTATGCTCTAATATCAGACACATTGTAGCATGGCGTTTTTATCTGATAGCTGCACATTCCATGAACTGACAGACGATTTTGTATGGCAAAAGTCAAGAGCGATACATTGCATGTGAAGGGCATTGATGTTGGAATCTATACCGAGGATTACCGTAACGAGTACATTTCGTTGACGGATATTGCTCGCTATCGCAACAACGATGACCCACGCTTTGCCATACAGAACTGGATGCGCAACCGCAACACCATTGAGTTTCTCGGACTTTGGGAGAGTCTTCATAATCCAAGTTTTAACCGTGTGCAATTCGACACGTTTAGAACCGAGGCCGGACTAAACCGCTTCGTCATGACCCCATCGAAGTGGGTAGAGCATACTGCCGCCATCGGTATCGTCAGCAAGGCCGGACGCTATGGCGGCACATACGCTCACAGCGACATTGCAATGGAGTTCGCCTCGTGGATTTCCGCTGAGTTCAAACTCTACTTGATGAAAGACTACCGTCGCCTGAAGTTTGACGAGAACTCTCGGCTATCGCTTTCATGGAATCTCAATCGCGAGATTTCCAAGCTCAACTACCGTGTACATACAGATGCCATACAGCAGAATCTGTTGCCACCAGACCTGACAAGGGAGCAGCAGTCCTTTGTGTATGCGGACGAGGCCGACATGCTCAACGTGGCACTTTTTGGAATGACGGCAGCGCAGTGGCGGGCGCAGAATCAAGGACGCAAGGGTAATATACGTGACTATGCTTCATTACAGCAACTGCTTGTCCTGTCGAACATGGAGTCATACAATGCACTTCTCATTGAGCAGAAACTCCCGCAGTCTGAACGTCTGCAAATGTTACGACAAATGGTCGTCAGACAGCTACAGGTGCTGTCTTCACTTGATGTGACCAATCTACCAAGTCTTCCACCCAGTATAGGCAATGATTAACCTTTGCTACAGAGTATTTTAACACGAAGAGAACTACAAACATACCTTTTATGTACCGCAGAGAGTTAAATAATGCAAACGAAGTGAAAAGAGTTTTTTGACCACGTAAAAGCAGTTCTCTCTCAATAAGTTTGGTCATTCCAAGAAAAAGCCGTAAATTTGCACCAACAGAAACCGCCACGCTTCCCGAAGATCAGCGAACCAGGGCGGGGCGTTTTTTTTAGGCAATGATATAGCTGTTGGCACAAAAATATCTGTTATATGTATAGAAAAACCCTTTTCTTGCCTTGTTGGTACTATCTTCGAGCATACTCCAATGCCATCATGGACAAGGTGGAGGAGGCACTGAAAAATGGTATGGTAGGAAATGAAGACGAAGACTGGTAAATCGTATTTAAATTGCGATTCCTGCCCTTCAAAATCACAAAACTCAATTTTGCTCTGAAAAACGCCAAAAATGGCGATTTTCATAAAGTCCTGTAATACAAGGCTATACACAGCATGCGCCTTTTGGGGCAAATGCTTCCCTTCGTAATTTGATAGCTTTTACACTGTAAAAGCTATCAAATTACATTATAAAAGCTATCGCTTTACGAGGTAAAAACAGCCAAAAAACAGTGTAAAAGCTATCATTTTACGAGAAAAAATGCCTCGCAGCGCGTTTTTTTAATGATTTTCTCACCGATTTCACCTCCATTTTGCGTTTTAAACCATGGTTTCATTTGTTCGCAAATCCGGCGTCATAAATCCGCAGATACATCGTTGCGGAAGAGAGCAGAGAGCACACCTACGACAGTAATGCATCATCATCCCTGCTAAAAATCCTCGCGAAACGTGACAGGCAGTATTCTTGCAAGGCCTTCATTCCGCCAGGAAACGAAGGCATAGTCTCCACTACGTCAAATACGTGGCTTGCATCATACTCTTTAGGCTTAATTACAGTTCTTGTGTCATCATCATCATGCTCGATGATTGCCATTTCTTCGCTGCTGGCATCCCTTCCCTTTACGATTTTTTTTCTTGTTTTTTCGTAAACGTGTGCGTGATAGTGTGTTACGACGTTGCATACCATAAGTGTGGTATATGAAATAACTCATACGTGGGATTGTGGGAGAAGTGAAATCATAGTAACTTTGCACTCGGAAATCAGAGACGTGCGCCAATCTTTTGATTGACTCGCACTATTTCCTTCATGCGAGGAAGCACTCGGAAATCAGAGACGTGCGCCAATCTCTTGATTGACTCGCACTATTTCCTTCATGCGAGGAAGCACTCGGAATCAGAGACGTACGCCAATCTCTTGATTGACTCGCACTGATATAGCAAAATAAAATACAAACATAAATAAAACTAAAAAAGAAAGGAGAAATTCAGGATGAAAAGAACAAGCAAATCCGTTATCCTTACAGCAGCACTTGCTCTCGCACTGAGCGGAGCCAACGCACAGGGAGTGCTGGGGACATTCAAGTCTGCAAAGAAACAGGCGATACTTGAGAAGAATGCACCATCACTGCGTAATCACCTGAAGGCACGCAAGGTTGCCCTCGAAGCATGGAACGCCATACCAGCAAGCGAACTGCAACCGGTGACACTGACCGCCAACGTAGTGGCAAAGAACCGCGCAGGTTATCGCGAGTTGCGAGTGCGTGAGTTTCATTACATAGGCGACTGTGGATATGGCGACGGCGGACAGGATGCCGGCGTGGAGACACAGACAACGGCAGCGGCAGTGTTTGCATCAGATCTTGCCGACAGTTACATCAACCAGGCTGCATTGGCAGGCATCGATATCGACTCGCTGACAATAGAAATCCACGGTCAGCCAGACAAGGTTCCTACAAACCGTGTGAAGTACAACCGCAATTTCCTCTATACCATATATATCGATTCACCTGCATCTGACGCAGAGTTGGAGCGCTTGGCAAAGCTGGCAGAGGAAAACTCTTCAGTGGTGAACCTTATCAAGCAGGCTGTCACCGTACCGGTGAACATCGTTTACAAGCACTCATCACCAGAGCGTAAGGTGGAAGGCGCTACACTCGCCGGACTGCGTGAGTACATCCACGGCAAGCGTCAGGCTAAGCTCGCGGCACAGGAAGCTGCAAAGAACAGACCGCAGACAGAGCGCAAGGGTCCTGTAACGGGTCCATGGGCTACGGTGTTTCCTAACGGCGTGCGCCAGTTGACGATATCAAACAAGTACCACATCGTGCACGATAATCCTGCATACCTCGGTGGTACGAACCTCGGTCTGACATCTCGTGAGAATGCACTCGGCGTGCTCGGCACCTGCCTTACGCACATCTCAGAAGGACAGGCAGCACTGCTTGACCTCGACATCGACTCACTGCGTGTGCAGGTAGAAGGCGAGTGGGACCCACGTGCAGGCCGCAAAGGCTTTGAGAACGTGCCGATAGCTCCGCAGAACCTACGCGTGACGCTCTATGTTACTACACCGGAGCCTTACTCCGTGATACGCAAGTGGATTGACCAGACAGAGAATGTCTGCCCAATGTATAATGTATTCAAGGACACACAGACCTTCGAGCACAAGATTGTAAGGGTGAAGAGAAAATAAAATTAAGAGACACATCCTTTCCCTCTCCATGTGGGGAGGAAGTATCACAACGACTAAATAAAACCTTTTTAATAACGACTGAAATATATGAAGAATAATATAGTAGCAATAGCAATAGCTGCCCTGTCAATAAGTACGGCAGCACAGGCGCAGGGACCACTCGGCATATTCCGCTCAGACGCAACGAAGCAGAAGCTTGAGCAGAATGCACCATCACTGCGCGACCACCTGAAGCAACGCAAGGTAGCCCTCGAGGCATGGAACGCACTCGGTGCAAAAGACCTCAAGCCTGTAACGATAACCGCCAATGTGGTGGCAAAGAACCGCTCTGGCGTTCGCGAACTAAGGATACGTAACTTCCAGTATATAGGCGACTGCGGACAGAGCCACGGCGGACAAGACTCTGGTGTGGATACACCGACGACGGCACAGGCAGTGTTTGCCTCTGACCTTGCCGACAGCTACCTCAACCAGGCAGCGCTGCTCGGCATAGACATCGACTCGCTGACAATAGAGATTCACGGCCGTCCAGACAAAGAGCCTACAGGTCGCGTGGCTTATCCTCGCAACTTCCTCTATACCATATACATCGATTCTCCTGCATCTGATGCAGAACTGGAGAAACTGGCACAGTTGGCAGAGCAGAACTCTGTAGTGGCAACACTCGTGAAGCAGGCGGTGACACCAAAGCTCACCATCGACCACAAATGGTCTCCACGTGAGAAGAAGGTAGAGGGTGCAACACTTGAAGGACTGCGCGAGTACATTCACGGCAAGCGCCAGGCCATATTGGCAAGCCGCGCAAAGTGGGAGGCTCTGAAGAATGATACCGCTGCACAGCGTCGCAACCGTGAGCGCAGTACTGTAAAGCGCGAGCCACGTGGTCCATGGGTGAAGGTGTTCCCTAACGGCGTGCGCCAGCTTACGGTCAACGACAAGTATCTCATCCTGCATGACAACCCTGAGTACCTCGGCGGTACAAACGTAGGTATGACATCAATAGAAGGTGTACTTGGCATCCTCGGTACCTGTATCACTCACATATCATTGGGACAGGCTGCAGAACTTGACCTCGATGTTGACTCGGTATCGCTCACCGTAGAGGCAGAATGGAACCCAGTGGCAGGTCGTAAGGGACACGAGAAGGAGTCTATAGCACTGCAGAACGTGCGCTACACCCTCCATACCCTCACCCCGGAGAGCGACGAGAAGATAAAGGAGTGGCTCAATCGCGTGGAAGGTATCTGCCCAATGTATAACCTTTTCAAGGACACACAGACATTTGAGCACCGCATCGTTCGCGGCAGTTTCAACCCATTTCCTGACGGAAGGAAGTAACGTGAACTTTTAATCAATGTTTTTCTTTTTGGGAGCCATGGTGGCATTCGTGCTATATGGCTTCCTTTGTTTTTTCATCAAATTTAGTGCGTTCAATGAGGGATATCGTAACAAAGTGTACCATAATGTTGTCAATGGTGAGTATCTCTGCTTTTGCAATCAACAAAGAGCCTGTCGACTCTCTGCAACTAAGCATAGAGAGGGCACTTAAAGAACAACAACTTGGTGAGATTGTCGTAAATGGTAATGTGCCTGTATACAAACTTACACATGAGGGGGTGCGTATAAACGTGAATGGCACATTCCTGAGTCAGGCAGGCACGGCAGATGATGTGATACGTCACATACCTGGTATGTATAAGGTTGACAATGACAAATACAACTTATTTGGAAACGGTGAGCCGGTGTTCTATATAGACGGAAGGTTGGTAAAGGATAATGCGGAACTGAGTCAGTTGAAGTCGCAGGACATAGCTGCCATTACGTTGATAACCAATCCAGGAGCGAAGTATGATGCCTCTGTTGTTGCAGTGGTGCAGATAAAAACAGTGCGCAGGCAGGGTGAGGGGCTGAGTATGGATGAAAAACTTGTGTTGAAACAGTCTTGCAATACTGGCATAGATGAGCAATTCAGTCTGAACTATCGTCATAAAGGGGTTGATGTGTTCGGAATGTTCCGCTTCATGAAAGAGACAAACTATGATAAAAGTGAGCTGAACCAAGTGTCTGATGCTGGTACGTTGTGGCAGTTGAAGGAGAAGACAAACAATACTTTTGACATACATACCATACGGGCAAATGCAGGATTGAACTATGTAATTGATGCGGATAATTCTTTGGGGGTTCGATATGCGTGGACGCATTTTACACACAAGGACGAGAGAGTGAACTTCAGCTCTGCTGTCATGAAAGACGGACAGCCGTATGACAATACGCAAAATACAGGACGTTTTGAATACTATGACAAACCTACTCAGGAACTCAGTGCCTACTATAGCGGTAAGGTAGCAGGGTGGAGCATGGATTTCAACGTCAGCTGGTGGCATAACAACCGTTCTAACGACGGCTTTTATCAAGAAACGAACGATGTGCACAGTGACCGCACACTTACTATCGGAAGCAAGAGCAAGTCGACCTTGTGGGCAACTAAGCTTGTGCTTGCTCATCCACTTATGGGCGGCAACCTGTCATTTGGAGCGGAATATACCAATACGAAACGTGAGCAGGTGAGCACAAACCCTGAAGGGTATATAAAGTCGAGCAACACTACTCAGCGAAATTATACCGTGGCACCGTTTGTGGAGTATACACATCCGTTGAGTTTCGGCTCCGTCAGTGCCGGGGTGCGTTATGAGCACAACCATGACGACTATTACGATAATGGTGTCTTACAGAATAATGAGAGTCGCATATACAACCATTTCTTTCCGCATTTATCACTGCAAACTAAAATGGGACAGGTCAGCGGCACGCTGAGTTATGGAGTAAGCATCAGCAGGCCGTCTTACAGGGACCTCAGCAAGGCGGTGTTTTATATCAATCAGTTTACGTTGCAGACAGGCAACTGTTATCTGAAGCCTGCTATAGAAAATACTCTGCAGGCACAGGCTATATGGAAGAGGTGGACAGCGAAGGTAAGATACAGTAACACCCGTGATGCTATATTCTACTGGATGGAGCCATTGCAAGATAATCCTGCCGTATCTGTAATGTCGCGCAGCAACTATCACAGTCTGAAGGCTGTCAATGCCTCTATAAGCTATGCTCCAAACGTAGGCTTGTGGCATCCTCAGCTTATGGTATTGCTGTATAAGCAGTGGATGACGCTGCAAACCACAGATGCTGTTCAGCGTATGAACAAGCCGATGTGTTTGTTACAGTCTGCCAACACGTTCAAGTTCTCTAAGTCACTTAGTGCTGAAATGACACTTATGCTTATAAGTAAGGGTAACGAAAATAATGTGGAAAAAGACAATGTCACGTTGCAGGCAAATGCCAGCATTACCAAGACGTTCCTCAATGATTGCCTTTCCATACGCTTGGCGGGTTATGACCTCTTTTATAGTCAAAAGCGTGCGGTTTTACGTTCAGAAAAGGTTGTCCTTACGAACCAGAACAAACGGGACAGCCGTTATGTCGAACTGACCTTGCGTTATACCTATAATCAGGCAAAGAGCAAGTATAAAGGCACAGGGGCAGGGGCTGCGGAAAGACAAAGGTTTTCATAGAAACGTTAATTATTTAAGTTTCGCTTGTACTCAACTTCTTAGTCTTCAGGAGTAAAGAAGTAAAGGAGTTAAGACATTACCCTGGCTATTTGCTGTTTATTGACGAACCAAGGCTCATGCTGAGGTATTCTGTATTGTCTTAACTACTTAACTACTGTCTACTTGACTACTTCAGAAAGTTGAGTGTAAATAAATTCAAGGAGGTGAAGATTATGAAAGGGAATTTATTGATAGCACTTACGGGGTTTCTGCCGGCACAGACATTGTTGGCAGAGGTAAAAACCGATACGGTAAAGTTTGCCGCGAACATCGACTCCATAAGGCATGCCAACCCATCAGTGTTTCAGGCTACGAGCAGACACAACAACCTCGACTCGCTGAAGGCAGAGGTAAAGCGCCAGCTGGAGTCGCGATACGGACAGCACTACGGCTGTGCATCGCTGTCGCTCACAGCCATCTGCGCCACGCTGGGCGGCACGGCATATAGCGAACGGCAGCTCAGAGGTTTGTCAGACTCTTTCTCTGGTGGCATAGGCCATACCTTCTCAGAGGGTACCTGCGGTGCCCTGAGCGGCGCAATCATGGCGTTGGGTATGTATGCCAGCGGTGACAAGAAACTGCACCAGAAGATGGCGGCAGAGGTGTTTGAGGCGCTGAAGAAGCAGGAAGGCACAGTGAAGTGTGGCGACATCTACGGAAAATACCACTTTGACCACTGCGACGGATGTAACCTGTGCGCCATACAGAAAGTGATAGAGGTGCTGTATAATAACGGTGACATACAGACATCTACGGCACAGCCGTGGGCATCCGCCGCTACTCCTTTGCAGGATAGGTGACGAATACCGACTCTTGCGGTTGTAGCGACAGGCGGAAGGTGCCGTCGGCACCGGCACGCAGGGTGCGACGCTTGCCCGTAAGATTGCGCCACAGGGTGATGCTCTGCGGATTATCTTTCAGAGAAATGCGAATATCGGCAGGAGAATCCTGCGTACTTGCGATATAGAATATATGACTGTGGAGGGTCTTGCGATGCGTGTGCACCACGTTGTCGCTGCCCTCCATAATCGTTATGGGGCGCACTACATCCTCTCCACTGCGCAGTATTGGTACGCCGGCGCTGCTAAGCGATTCGATAAGCAATCGTGACTGCTCGCTGACGTGTGCTTTGTCGGCTATCAGCAGAGCCTTGTATGATATGCCGTCAGGTGTGACGAGGGCACCGTTGACGGGTTTCAGCCTGCCATGCAGCGCATCACCTGTGCAGACATCCCAGTCAAGTCCGTCAAGTCCTGCAGGCAGTCGGCTCGTGATGGTCTTCACGGGAACATCGTCGCCAAGGAAAACAAGCACGTCGGGAGCCGCCATGCCTTGACGCAACATTACCATGGAGCGCGCAGCCTGAGTCCATACCGGCTTCATTTGCTGCCATTTAGGGTTAGAGCGGTTGATAGCATACTCGCGTCCGGCTATATATGGGGATGTAACAGTGGCACGGGGAATGTGAGGCGTGGCGCACACTACGAACTCCTGTGCGCCCATGGAGAAGGCAATGTTGCACACACGCATCAGGTCAAGAGGCGAATCCTTGTATTCGCAGTCGGTCATAGCCTCTGCCGACGCAATGGGCTTGCCATACAGATGGGCTGCACTTGAACAATCCTTGACGTCGTAGGCACCATACCGCTGATAAGTCCAGAACTCACCCTGCGGTTTGTCAACCACCTGCTTCACGCTGACGGCATCGCCAGTCATGCACAGCGCATTGCCTATGGCTTGCGCCGTAAACGTAAGTCGGTTGTCGGTGCATCGCTTCTGGAATGTTCCGAAGTAGTTCTCGCGTATGCAATCGCTGATAGTCTGGCGGAAGTCATACAGCACTTTTGCTGTCTCCTCAGCAGACTCCACGACGTAGCCGGCAAGCACAGGCAGGAAAGGTGCAAGGCTATAGCCGCGACGCAACCTGAACTCCTGCATCATCAGTGGAGTCCAGTTCTGCGCTCCACCCTCGTGAGAGTCCATCGTGATACCTGATACGAGCGAACCGAGCGAGTCGATAATCACCTGTGTATAGCTGTCCCAATGCAGGTTTGCAGCCTCTGCGGAAAGCTTGTCGCACTCATATCCCAGCAGGTTCTGCCTGCCATGCTTCGACTTCGCACCTGTAGTGACTGCTGCCAGACGCAGTATGCGCCAAGAACCCTTTGGTGCAAGCCATGTAAGAGAGTCGCCATGCACATGGTCCGTCAGGTCTATGATATCCTTTTGGCGTATCACCTCATTCATACTGTACTGCGGAGTGGCATCGCCATCGTCAAAATCGCTGTGCAGTCCCGTGCGTTCCTCCCAACGGTCAACCTTTGCGGCAGAGTCGACGCTCCACTCCTTCAGCGTAGGAGCACCGTCAGCCTCGTTGGGTTTTACGCGCCAATACTTGCCATGGGTAGCGGGAAATGCACTGGTGCGCACGAAGTAGCCACCCTGACTGCGATACATAGGTTTGATGGCAACGACGTCGCGCCACGTAATACTGTCGTCGCTTGCCTGCAAAGTGCCCACATCGGACAGTACTTTAAAGCCATATCCGGTAAACGTACGCTCACCATATTCGTTCCTTACATCGGGCAGCATGCCCTGCATGGCACCGTTCCTGCCCTTGCCCTTTGCGTTATACCGGGCAGTGAAGTGGCGCATCTTGTCGTCATCCTTTGCAGGGAAGGCAACCACAGCAATGTCGCGTACATATCCGTCGTTTGACTTTATGCAGAGCAAGCTGTCTATGCCTATATCAATACGCTGAAGAGAATCCTTGCCAGACGGCTGCGACTGCACCACGCATTCAGCCGCCTGCACCCTCTGCATGGCATGTTGAGGGTCAATCCATCTGCCGCCGGCACAGTAGCCGTTGGAAATGTTCACCTCAAACGTCAAACCAGCCTTGTGAGCCTCGGTGGCAGCCAGGCGCAGGTGGCGCCACCATTCGGATGTAAAAGCATCCTCTGCGCCGTTAGCCCTTGCATCCTTCGCATGGTTCTGGTCATAATACACCACACCGCCGAACCCCGCCTTGCGCAAAGCCTCCACGTCGGCCCTTATGCCATCATCGTCAGTATGCTCATAGCCAAAGAACCACCATGTCTTCATGCGGCAGTCGCGATCAGGTTCCTGCCATGTCTTGATGGGGAAACCGTCATCCTGCGCATGGGCAGCGACGGCGAATATAATGCTAAATATCAATGAAATGTATATATACGGCATGATCTATGAGATAAATGTTCCTTATCGAATTCCAACTGCAAAGTTATCAGTTTTATTCCCTTTTCATGCATTAAGCATAAGCTTTTTTCGCATAATGCCGTTGATTTAATGTTTTTTTGCAAATACAGGCATGTGTAGGTTGTTCGTGCGCAAAGCCTCCGTGGCATTTGACATAAGGTAGACTGGCAGTACAGGCATTTGCCACATACACTTTGCAAAAAATAAGTTTTTCACACTTTTACACCTCATTTACAAATTAATAAGAACGAAAAACTTTGCCATGTCAATAATTTTTTGTACTTTTGCATTCAAATTGGCGCAAAAGGGATGTGCCGTAGGATGACGACAATAACTAATTAATTTTTATAATTCATAACAAATCAATGGCAACATTAGATCTTACACAGTATGGCATCACTGGTTCTACAGTGATTGCACACAACCCTTCTTACGAGAAGTTGTTTGAAGAGGAGACAAAGGCAGGTCTCGAAGGTTTCGAGGTTGGTCAGGAGACAGAACTCAATGCAGTCAACGTAATGACTGGCATCTTCACAGGTCGTTCACCTAAGGACAAGTACATCGTTGACGATGCACAGAGCCACGACAAGGTATGGTGGACAACTGAAGGTTACAAGAACGATAACCACCCTATGTCAGAAGAGGTATGGGGCAAGGTAAAGGATATCGCTATCAAGGAGCTCTGCAACAAGCAGCTCTACGTAGTTGACGCTTTCTGCGGTGCTAACGAGGCTACACGTCTTGCAGTGCGCTTCATCGTTGAGGTAGCATGGCAGGCACACTTCGTTACTAACATGTTCATCCAGCCTACTGAGGAAGAGCTGAAGAACTTCCAGCCAAACTTCGTTATCTACAACGCTTCTAAGGCAAAGGTTGAGAACTACAAGGAGCTCGGTCTGAACTCTGAGACATGTGTTGCCTTCAATACAACAAGCCGCGAGCAGGTTATCATCAACACATGGTACGGCGGTGAGATGAAGAAGGGTATGTTCTCTATGCAGAACTACTTCCTCCCACTCCAGGGCATCGCTTCTATGCACTGCTCTGCTAACACCGACATGGAGGGTAAGAACACAGCTATCTTCTTCGGTCTCTCTGGTACAGGTAAGACTACCCTTTCTACCGATCCTAAGCGTCTCCTCATCGGTGACGACGAGCACGGATGGGACGACGAGGGCGTGTTCAACCTCGAGGGTGGTTGCTACGCTAAGGTTATCAACCTCTCTAAGGAGAACGAGCCTGACATCTACGGCGCTATCAAGCGTAACGCTCTTCTCGAGAACGTTACCGTTGACAAGGACGGCAAGATCGACTTCGCTGACAAGTCAACAACTGAGAACACACGTGTGTCTTACCCAATCGACCACATCAAGAACGTCGTTAAGAAGGTAAACGGCAAGTCTGCAGGTCCTGCTGCACAGAACGTCATCTTCCTTTCTGCTGACGCATTCGGTGTACTGCCTCCAGTATCTATCCTGACACCAGAGCAGACTCAGTACTACTTCCTCTCTGGCTTCACAGCTAAGCTGGCAGGTACAGAGCGCGGTATCACAGAGCCAACACCAACATTCTCTGCTTGCTTCGGTCAGGCATTCCTTGAGCTGCACCCAACAAAGTACGCTGAGGAGCTCGTTAAGAAGATGCAGAAGAGCGGTGCTAAGGCATACCTCGTTAACACTGGTTGGAACGGTACAGGCAAGCGTATCTCTATACCTGACACACGTGGTATCATCGACGCTATCCTCGACGGTTCTATCCTCAAGGCTGAGACCAAGAAGATCCCATTCTTCGACTTCGAGGTTCCAACAGCTCTGCCAAACGTTAACCCAGCCATCCTCGACCCACGCGACACATACGCTGACGCTTCTGAGTGGGAGACAAAGGCTAAGGATCTGGCAGCACGCTTCATCAAGAACTTTGACAAGTACACAACAAACGAGGCTGGTAAGGCTCTCGTAGCTGCTGGTCCAAAGCTCTAAGCGAACGGTTTTAATGCAAAACCAAGGCCTTTAGGACAGGTGATATTCCCAGTCTGTAAGGCTAAATATAAAGCAAGCCCTGTGCATCGTTATGATGTGCAGGGCTTTTTCGTTCTTATCTGATAGCATTATACATCATTATATATTATACGTCATTATACATTAAACCGCTATACATTATACATTAAATCGCTATACTTTACACATTAAATCGCTCCGTCTGTGTGATGCTGTAATACACTTGCTCATTTAATTATGAATGCATATTCTGTGTGAAAGCACATCTTCTTAAATGTAATCTCACTGAATTTACAGAGCAATTTCACTGAATTTACAGAGCAATTTCAGTGAATTTGCAAAGTTATTTCAGTGAATTTACTTTTTAGATGCTATGCTTTTCATTCTAAAAGCCTTTGCTTTCATAGAGAATTACATGGTCTGTTCATACTTGTCAGAGCGTGTAACATATTCGTTGGACTCATGTCAGAGCCGGTAGCAGTAAGAAAACGACGATGATAAAAAACAATAAAGGCATCGGGTTATTAAAAACCTGATGCCTTTATATTAAGTGGGTGTCAAAAGCCGTCTTACTGGCTGATGCTCTCAATGCGCAGCTTCAGCATGCCAGCAGGTACACGCACCTCCACAGTGTCGCCCACACGCTTGTTGAGCAGCGCCTGTGCTATGGGCGATTTGATGGAAATCTTACCCTCGCGTAGGTCTGCCTCATGCGGACTGGCTATGGTGTAGGTCATCTTATTGTTGTTGGCAAGGTTGGTAATTGCCACCTTGCTGAGCAGTTGTACGCTGTCGGCACCCAACTTCGACATGTCGATAACCCTGGCATGCGCCAGCACACGCTGCTTATAGCGTATCCTGCCAAGCAACCTGCCTTGCTCGCGCTTGGCGGCATGGTATTCAAAGTTCTCGCTCAGGTCGCCTTTGTCGCGAGCCTCGGCTATTGCGTCGCGCACCTGTGGCAGTTCCACGGTCTCCATGTGGCGCAGTTCGGCTACGAGCTTGTCGTAGCCCTCTTGTGACATATATTCCATATTTATAATATGTGTGTGTTACGTTTCCGGCTGCAAAATTACGAAATATTTTTGTAAAAGCAAATGGATGTGGAATGTTTTTTTTTGCTCCAGGCGCTTTTGGCGGTACTATTCACTGAACCTTATGGTGTGCAGCGTGCAGATGCTCTTGTCCTTAGTGGCAGAAGAGAATACGAAGAACAAAGCATGCTTGCCGTTATGATGACTTAGTTCAGGCACCTTTATGGTGGCCTGCCTTGTACTTTGCGATACGTTGAGGCTGCCTATGCAAACTCCACCTTCAGCCTCGCTCGGACGGTCAAGGTAGATGTCTATCATGCCGTCGGTATCGTCGCGTTGCAAGTCAAGGTGCAGCTTGAGGTTCTTCTTGCCGTATGTGCGGCTGAAGTCGAAATACTTATATCCCACTACGGAACCGTCGGTATTGTCCACCATGTAGCAACGGTTTACCGAAGGGTCGTATGGATTTTTCATGGCGCAAGCCTCTTGATACAGAGTCTTAGAGGCATCGCCGGCGGCTGCTATGGTGTCAATGCGACAGATACCTATGTGTGAGCCGTAGTAATATACGTTAGGGAATTTCTGATATGGCTTCTTAGGGTTGGTGAAGTAGCATGCTATGCCCGCTGCATACTCGGTGTAGGGGTCGAGTCCCTCGGTCTTGAATCCCTCAGAGGTAAACTCTGCCTCGCTGATGCGCACATAGCCATCTTTACCCTCTACCACCTCCACGCTGACAGGTGCCACCATGGCCTGGCGTGAGTATTCAGACGTGCCTGCCTGACGGTGGTAGAACACCCACCACTTGCCGTTAATCTCACAGATGCTGCCGTGCGTGTTGCCGTAAGGGCATGCCGTAGCCACCGTGGTGCCGTCGGGACGGTGTTCCTTGCCGCGTCCGTCTATGATGGTTCCGCCGTAGGTCCATGGTCCCAGCGGATTGTTAGAGTAGCAGTAAGCCAGCGTATAGTTGCTTGCAGGCAGCCCGTCCTCGTTGTCGTTGGTCCAGCGGCTGTAGATGAACACGTATTTATCCTTTATCTTTCGTATTGACGATGCCTCGAAGAAGCGGTATGTCTTGTCCATGTCCTTATGCGGAATCATGTTTTTGATTATCTCCGTGCCCGGCTTTACGGTGCTCATGGTCTTGGGGTCAATCTCTGCCGCGTTAGAGCCCATGAAACCCCAGTATCCGTATGCCCTGCCGTCGTCATCGACAAAGGCTGCAGGGTCAAACGAGAATGGTCCTACGGTGCGCCGAGGGTCGTCGCTGCTCCAGTTGCATACCTCGAAAGGTCCGTCGGGACGGTATGAGCGTGCCACGGCATTGCCGCGCTCGTCAGACTGCACGTTGGGATAGAGGTAATACACCTTTCGTCCGGTGCTGTCGCGCGTCTCGAGCACGTCGGGTGCATAGAGCACGTCGCCTGCTCCGTCAGCATTGATGAGATTGCCGTCACGGTCTTTTGTCAAGGCGAATATCACACCGTCAAAGCGCCATTTGTCGAGACTGTCAACCGAGGCAGACCACACCACCTGGTCGCGACCGCAGTAATACTGGCGCAACATATCGTGCGAACCGTATATATATACACGGTACTTGCCCGGGTTGTCGGGGTCTTCAAACACGTAAGGCTCGCCGTCAGGAATAAACTCCCACAACGGCAGGTATGGGTTCTGTGACTTTGCTGCAGCGAAGGCTGTGACGGAGATGATGATTGATAGTAGAAATCTTTTCATAGGTGTTATAAGTTATGTGTGTGTGATATATTATGTGTAGTCATTTGTTGTCGGCCTGCACCCGGTTGAGCCTGCGACGCCATCCGTGGTGCAGGTGATATGCAAGCATACAGCTGCAGAATACTATTATATATATAAGGAATGTCTGTATGACGTTGATGTGTATGCCGTCTATGCTGGAATAGGGGAGTGATGCAATGCCTGTGAGGTAGCCGTTGAATGTCTTTACGCATGCTATGACGCACGGAACGAGCCATGACAGCAATGAGCCGCAAAGCGCGGGCATCCATGTTGAGAGCAAACCAAACAGCAGTATGCTGAGCGACAGGTATATCGTCAGTGTGGTTAGTATGGGGACTAGCAGGTTGGTAAGCAGGAAATAGCATGAGAAACGCCCGAAGTAGAGTGCTATCAGTGGCGCCACGCCTATCTGTGCGCAGAAGGACAGCAGCAGCATCTGAAGGAAGAACGTCTGGAAGAACTTCCATAGTGGCTGCAGAAACTCGGGGCGCAGTGCCGAAGGGTCGGTAAACAGCTTGTTGCGCAGCGGAATGTATAGCAGCGTTATGCTCAGGACAGCCATGAAAGACATCTGAAAACCTACGTCGAACAGCCATTCGGGGTATATTGCCAGCAGCAATGCGCAGGTGAAAGCAAGCACTGATATGTTTTCCGGATGGCGTGACATCTGCCTTGCTATGGTGTATGTGGTAAGCATCACCGCCGCACGCATCAGTGAGGCATGGCATCCTACGAGCAGCACGTATGCCCATATGGTGACTATCTGAAGCACTACGAACAGCATCAGCAACGGTCGGCGTAGTCTTCGTAGCTTGAAAAGCAGCAGCTTAGGTTGTAGCAACGTCAGCATCATATATATGATGCCCAGATGAAGTCCCGACAAGGCAAAGAGATGAGAAGCGCCTGTTATGGAGTATATCTCGCGCAACTGTGTGCTTACGCGCTGCCGTTCACCCAGTGTCATGGCTGCTACTATGGCATATTCGTCGTCAGAAAGACCTTGAGTCTGGTATATGGCAGAGAGCTCAGCCCTGCTTTCCTCCATGAACTGTTCTATTTGTGGTGCGAAGGGCACGGTGTATGTGTGGCGCTCGCTCTTTATAAGGAAGATGCCGAGGAGGAATGTAGCGCTCAGCAATGCTATTGATGCCACCCTGCAATGTCTTCGTAGCAGTGCCGATATCAGCAATGATGCCAGCAGTGCGTAGCAACATGCGGTAGTGACACTGATGCCATGCTGCAAGAGAAATTGGGGAGTCTGCATGCCATGTCCCACCGCAATGCCAGTTATGAGCACAGCGATGAGCCTGAGCAAAGGATGTGACTGCAGGTACTCCGTTATATTCATTGTGCGTTTTTCTCCTGCAGATATCGCATGTATGTGCGTACGGCAAGCTCCACCATACGTACGCACGGACGTTTCTTGTAGTATTCGTCGGTGCGCTCGTCGGGCGTAGGGTTAGTATTTACATTCTTTATATAGCCGCTGAGCAATTCGCGACAAATCATGCTGCCGCCCGTCTGTGCCTTGAAGTCGGCTGCCAGGCGCTGCACTACGGCATAGTTCCTTGCCTTTATCTCTTTATTTGCCTCTTCGGAAGCCTCCTCAAGTCCGGCAAGCATGAACATACCCGATGCCGTGCCGCATGTTTCGCGCATGCGCCCCATGCCTCCACCGAAAGAGGCACTGATACGTGCCATCAGTCCTTCGGGCACTCCATACCAGTCGGCGAACGCCAACGTGACAGACTGCGAGCAGTTATATCCCTGCTTGAAGTACGCTACACCCTTGGCAACACGTCGTTCTGTTTCTTCTTCCCAATTCATTAAACTACGGTAATCTTAATTCTTCAATTCGTCAACGAAACTCCTCCGGCAGTTCGTCGCGCCAGTTTGGATAAGGGTTTGAGAGCAGTCCTTTGTTATAGAAATGACGGTTGCCCGTAACCTCTGGTCCCAGCCAGGCTGGATGTTCGAACGCCTCGTCCTCACTCTGCAGTTCCACCTCGCAGAACAGCAGTCCGTCGTTAGCACCATGAAACTCATCCACCTCGAAGGTGTGCTTGCCAACGGGCACGAGGTGGCGTGTCTTCTCCACCAGTCCGCCACGGCATAGCTTCAGCATCTCGCGGGCATCGTCGAGCGGTATCTCGCGTTCAAACTCGTAGCGTGAGATGCCGTTGGCAGACGGGCCCTTGATGGTAAGGTATGCCTTGCCGCCATTGCCGTCGGTATCGGGTAAGGGAGAGCGCAGACGAATCCTCACGGTGGCACCCTTAACGTCCATATAGCCCTGGGCTATCATTGATGAGGATGCCACCATCTTTCGGAAACTATCGTCTCTCTTCACGAGAAACTTACGTTCTATTTCCATTGTTTTTTATTACTGTATCGCTATGGTATATATGGCATACGCTGCACCCAATGCCACCAGTATGCCGAA
>Ga0247608_10003450_pt1 | contig 18417 bp, 19 predicted proteins | sample 176DNAGHGlowgp2_FD_193490 | JGI IMG/M metagenome (GOLD analysis project Ga0247608, IMG submission 193490) | Sheep rumen microbial communities from Palmerston North, Manawatu-Wanganui, New Zealand - 1766 DNA GHGlow gp2 | ecosystem: Host-associated > Mammals > Digestive system > Stomach > Rumen ... | reverse complement strand
TCCAGAAAAATGTCCTGCTCCATATTGGCTATGAAACAGGACAAGATAATTATGCTTTTAAATGTCAAACGGATAATGTTTGTTAATATGTTCTATTTTTCTTCTCTTTTATTTGGAGATTAAGACGTATATGGTCTTGTTAATTAATCGCCCCTGTATGGGGCTAATAACAAAAAAGCCCCCGCATTTGATTGCGAGAGCCTTCAGCAGTTAATATCCTGCTACATAACCTTTCGGAGTATTACCTCTTGAGGAAATAGTAATTACCTTTGAAGGGGCCAAATGGAATGTGGGTTGTGATGTAATCTTTAATCAGTTTGATACCATCTTCAGTTGGCAGGAAGAAATTGGCATCTTTCTTACCTTCCTTGCATGATACGAAATCCGCCAAAGATACCTTTGCATTCAAATGATGAATTGCGTCATTAAACAAAGTCTCTTTTTGACTATCTGTCATATTCAACAGCTCATCAAAGTCCTTTCTCTCAAAGGCTTCCAATTTGCCTCCAAATCCTGCATTATAAATATTCACGCCTCGTGGTTCGAAGAACTCCTTACATTTCTCGAATTTCTCAAGCATTTCCCCTACCATAGGGTTGTGATATTTTCTTCCTGCATTGAAATAGCGAGGATCAAAATGATTCGGATCATCTCCCTGTGCTTGCCAGTTTCGTGAATTACCTTTCTTGATTTTCTGGTCGCCAAAGGTCATATCAACACCTAACAGATATATTTCACTAAAGCCCATCCACGCAGCTATCTGAATGCCTGCATTCACAACTGTCTTGTTGATACCGCATGCTGGCAGATGGTCAGAGAATTCCGGTTTGTCAACGTGCAGCCACATGACATTTTTTCTCTGCTTGATGACCTTTTTGACATTGAGATTAGAAGGATGTAAATCAGGGAAAAAAGAATAATCAAAATCTTCTGTGTTTTTATTGATTTCCTCACCCATATCCCTCAGTAGTAAGTCATCAGTCACAGCATAGAAGTTGGGCTTCCAGTTTACGCGCTCATACATTAGAGGGAAGCGGTTGAAACACATTGTGTATTCATTCTTCAGCAGATAAAGTGGCATCTGGTTCAAACTCGGGCCATTGCCGAGTATAAAAATTCTTTTACCGGCATACTTTCCCTTAATACCAGCGAACCGCTTATCATTTTCCTCATCCTTTGGAGCTGTCAGGCGCTTCAATTTAAATAGCCCATAATTCCAAGAGCGTAGAATAAGCACCTTGAAACCATATTGTGTAAAGGTTTTATATATCTGATTAATATATCCGTTCATTGCCAATACTATGATAAACCTTATTTACCTTTCAGGACACTCATTCCCTTTGTTGCCGTATCACCCATGAACAGAAAATCTGTACCATAAGCAATAAAACGGTAGCCCTCGTCAATTTTCTCCTGAATCTTGGCAGGGTCGGCATTTACCACATGGAAGCCCATAGGGAATTTATGAGCCTTGCAGATTTCAATGTACTTAGCAAGTGCTTCCTTTACTACAGGTTTCTCAAACTCACCTGGCATGCCCATAGAACCAGAGAGGTCATAAGGACCTATAATTGTTCCGTCAATACCATCAACACTGATAATCTCCTCCAAATTCTTAATGCCATCAATATGTTCTATCTGAGCGATAACCACAAGATCTTCTGCAACCCATTTCTTATAAGCCTCGAAGCCAGTTCCATATTGTTGGGCGCGAGCCAGTCCCACGCCGCGTTTTCCAATAGGAGGATATTTGGCATAGTCAACTGCCTGTATAGCATCAGCCTTAGAACAGATCATCGGTACAATAATACCATCAGCACCGGCATCCAGCACATGCTTGATGACCACCTCTTCATTCTTACTTACACGAACAAAGGCTGCAACGCCCTTTGACTGGATGGTAGTGATGAGTGTCTGAACCATTGAGATATCGATGGGATTATGCTCGATATCAATTACTAACCAGTCGAATCCTGCATTTGCAAGAATCTCTGCTACATTGGGATGACCAATTGTTATCCATGAACCAAGGGTCAGTTCACCAGCCTTGATTCGCTTTCTTAATGTATTGTTTATCATATTGTTTATGAATTAGTATTCTGCAATTACGGTGACAGCAGTACCATTACCGTCTTCCACCATCAATGGAGCAACTATAACCAGTTTTATATTTGCAGGAGCATCCTTTAGTGACATATCTTCAATTGCCCATATTTCCTTACCATCATTCTCTGGAGCAAGAAATGCTTTGTGAGCAAGTCGACCCTCTGTCCTGTGTTTCCAAGAAGTTACAGATATGAAGTCAAAACCCACACAGCGAAGCATAGGGAAACGTTCACGAAGATAATCTGCCAATTCAGGAGCCAAACCAGGATTATCATTCCAATAGGCATCCTGTCCTCGAAGATTTTCAAAACCCGTACGAATCAACAACAACTCTATATCAGGACGAATAATTATTTCTTTCAGGTCGTCAGGACCAATCAGGCATGCCTTATTTCGAGGAAGGTCTATAACCTGACAAGTATCAAACACATAGTCACCTATTGGATAGTCCACGGTTCGTTTGCCATCAATGCTGAAATGACGAGGCACATCAATATGTGTACCTATATGATTATTTGACAGAACAAGGCATGAGGAGTTAGCAGTCTCCCCAGCCTTGATAGATGAATTTACTCGTATAATCACCTTGTCGCGATTTCCATATGAAGGAGTGTCCTGTTTCAAGACGTGCGACAAAAGAACGAAGTTGCTCATTTCTTACGATTTAATAGGAATTCGCACCAGTAGAAGTCCTCCATATAGTCAATATCCGCAGCCTCCAATGAGTCAATTGGATACATCATCGGATTACTACCCAGACGGTTCTTAACCTTCTCGTTGGTCTCGCGAGAGAATAGGTAGAAGCAACTATTTTCCTCGTATATAGGTTCCAGATCCTGTGTGCGAATCAGATGTTTTGGATCATGATTGATGCCACGACCGTCTGGCCAGTAGAATCTCGACTTTATTTCTGTTACAGAGAACAGTGCATCATGCTCATTCTGACTAAAGAATGCCTCAATGGCCTTTTCGTATGTCTCTGGCTCAACACAAGGATTTGTACTATGAGTCTGAAGGAAGAAATCACAGCTACTATGCTGTATGTCGTATTCTATCAGTGGCTGGATAGAAACCATGTCACCTTTCAGGAAGTTAGGACGTTCCAACAGTTTAACTTTTGGGAAACACTTTACAATGTCAGCAATCTCCTCGTCGTCTGTATCTACAATGATTTCTTCTATATACTTACAATCATTCAGTTTTTCCAATACCCAATGACAAGCAGGTTTGCCAGCCAGAGGTCGGATGTTTTTATGGGGCACACGCTCTGAATGTCCTTTCATAGGCACCAAAGCTGCAATCTTTGGAATATTCATCTTTTCTCGATATTTACTTTAACCACTATTTTCTTAATTAATTCACATTTATCCACGTAATACTGGCAGGCATGTCCGTCTTGCGGAAACATAATAGAGAAGTTACCATTGCCGATGATAATCTCACCTCCGTATGGTGTTGGATTCTCATAGAATGTAGCATCCGTCTGCTCATTATAAGGTGTTTTGACAGCCATACCTTTGATAGGTGACCATTTGATGCGTTCATGACCACGAACCACATACTGGATATCGAGGTTCTTCTGATGAGCCTCATAACCTAACTTAAACTCCTCAACAGTCATATACTCCATCACATTTGCTACTAAGCGGTCATTGATGCGATAAGAGCCCAAAGGAATATCAGGATCTACCTGAGACAGATATTTCAGACCTTCATATATATCTGGAGAAAGATTCTTATAAGTCTCCAGATTCTCTAACTGATCCAGAATCATAAAACTCTAAATTGAAACCTTTACTGTAATCTTCTTGATAATCTCAGATTTGCCAACTAAATGCTGTGGCGAATGCCCGTCCTGAGGGAACATTATACCGAAGTATCCATTACCGATGGTAATCTCTGTACCTACAACAGGATCCGGATTCTTATAAAAAGTACGGTCTTTCACTTCATCGTATAGAATATTCACGTCCATTCCATCAATGGGCGACCATTTCACACGTTCCAGACCCACAATCGGGAACTGAATGTCAATAACATGCTGGTGAGCCTCATAGCCTCGCTCAAAACACTCTACTGTCGGATAGCTACTCACAATAGCCTTTACTCGCTCATTGATAGGATATGTACCCAATTCAATATCAGGTTTTGCCTCTGCTAAGAACTTTAAACCTGCATAGATATCAGGTGAAACATTCTTATAAGTCTCAATATTCTTAATATTATCGTAAATCATAAAGATTAGAATTTAAGTTCATTTTCGAAGTATTCCACCATCCATGAACGGAATGTTTCGTCACTATCCATCACGTTCTTGAATATCTTTCCATAGCCTTTGTTAAGAATCAAGCCAAGTTTCTTGCCTACATTTTTCTTGTCCTTGCTCAACGCATTGATAAAGGTGTCAACATCCAACTCGTTAATTTCAAAGCCTGGCCAGAAGTTCACAACAATCTCACGAACCTCATCACGTATTTGTTCAGGAATCAGGCCAAGTTTAACAGAAACGAAGTTAGCCATATCCATGCCATAGCTAACTGCAACTCCATGGGGTACGCGGAAATGAGTAAGTGCCTCAATGGCATGTCCGAAGGAGTGACCATAGTTAAATACCTGTCGAGGGCCGCGGTCAAATTCATCACGCTCTATATAGCCTTTCTTTATCTGAAGACTACGCTCAATCAAGCTGGCAAGCACCTGCTTGTCAGTAAAGGCAGCCTTGAAGTTGGCCTTATAAAACTTGAAGTCCTCTTCACCTGATACTACGAAGTAGTGAAGCATCTCACCGAGACCTGACTTCATCTCACCCTCTGTCAAGGTGTCGATAAAATGAGGATTGATAAAAATCTTGTTTGGAGGATAGAAACCACCCACCTGATTTTTGTACTCACCAAAGTTGATACTGGTCTTACTGCCGATACAACTATCACACTGAGCCAACAGTGTTGTAGGGAAGAAAAACCAGTTTGTGCCGCGATACATGATACTGGATATAAAAGCCGTTATATCCTGTGTGATACCACCGCCTATAGCAATCAAGCGATGATTCTTACGGAATCCATCCTTTATCAGCTGGGCGATAATGGGCTCTACTCCCTGATAGCTCTTCTGCTGCTCTGTCGCATCAATATCAATATGCTTACATGTATCAAGCACTGGATTCAGGCTCTCTCCATAGAGTGATTTAATCTTATTGTCGATGATGACCCAGTCGCCGTCTTGTAAAGTCTCACGCAACTTGGCTGCCGTATCCTCTATAAATTCCACCTCATAATCGTGGACAATCGATTTAATACTAAAATTATTCATTTGCATATCCTCCATCTACTACTAAGTTCTGTCCTGTCATATAACTGTTCTGTTCGCTGCATAGGAAAGCCACCACGTTGGCCTGTTCCTGGGGATCGGCCAACCTTCGTGCAGCCACCTTATTCCCTAACTCAACCAACTGCTCCGGAGTATTTGTGTTCTTAGTCAATTCCGTCATCGTAAAGCCAGGGCTCACACTGTTCACCATTATATTGTCTGCAGCCAGCTCTATTGAAAGTGCCTTTGTCAGTCCGTGAATGGCATTCTTCGAAATGCCGTATGATGATCGTCCCGGTCTGTTGATGACACTCCAAATGGATGCTATATTCACGATACGTCCATATTTCCGAGCCCTCATTTTCGGCACTACCACATTCAGTATCTGGCGTGGGCCAAAAACATTTACCTTCTGTACCTTCAAAAACTCCTCAAACGAAACTTCACAGAAATTTCTTACAATATTGATACCAGCATTATTCACACAGATATCAATTTGAGGAATTTTCTCCAATTCTAAGAGGAACTTACTCAGAGAGTACTCACTGCTCAAATCTACACTGAGATAGTGTTTCCGCTCTATACCCTGTGACTCTACATCCTGATTAAGGGAGTCTATTTCCTCCTGCTTGGTTCCTGTCAGATAGACCTCAGCCCCTGACTGCCACAGAGTATCTGCAATGGCTTTGCCGATACCCCTTGTGGCACCAGTCACTAAGGCTGTCTTACCCGTGAAATCAATAATCATAGTTCAACCTTTCTGATATCCGTAGTTTTCTTCCAGTTTCAGGAACTCCTCATCACGTCCCAGATAATTCACCATCAGATGGTTGTACATCATGTGAAGATCCTCAATGGGACCATAGTCACCAATTGGGTTGGGCGTGTAAAGTGAGATATCACATACATCTTTCAATGGACCTCCAAGGAATCCTACATATGCAATTGTCGTTGCACCACAGGTTTTGGCATACTGAGCTGCACGAACCAAATTCATAGAGTTTCCACTGGCCGAGATGCAAATCAACACATCACCATCATGAATATTGCCCTTCAACTGATCCTTGAACACATCCAGGAAGTCTGTATCATTACCAATAGCCGTCATCATAGGCGCATGATCGGTGATACTGACAATGCTAGGATGGAACTTGCTAAAGTGGCGAATAAAGTAACGGAAATCTACTTGCATGTGCGATGCAGTGGCGGCTGAGCCACCATTACCACACACATACACAGTATGACGTTGCTTCCACGCATCAATCATTACGGTCAGCACTTTCGACACATCGTCAATATTTACCTGGTCAAACAGGTCATTCAGCTTCTGACGGTATTCCGTCCAATACTGTTTAAGATTATCTGTCCTTTCCATTTTTACCTTTTCATTTTTAAAAGTCCTTCTGGGCATAAATTTTATCAATCACAGTCATCAGGCGCAGGGCATCCTCAGAATTACCAATCTTGATGGGTGTATCATCATGGATGGCATCGAAGAATTGACGCATCTCATAACGCCAGCTGTTGTTGCTTAAGAACTCTGCGCGTACCTCATCTGCCCATGTGGCAGCAGGCGCAGCAGAACGGTTCTTGGCTATAGTCAGGATTTCCTTACCATACGACATAGAAGACGTAATCAGACCGTTAAGCACCATATAGCCTTTCTCCATGAACACCTCCAAAGAGAACAAATGACGCCACTGGGTCATCGTAGAGTGCAGGCTGGCACAAGTGCCTGTATCTGAGTTCCTCAGGATGACAAAGGCATTGTCCTCTACATCCATCTTCCAATACAGATTGCTTACTTCTGCCTTTACCGAATCAAAGTCTCCTGCTAGATAAAGGAACAAGTCAAGCATGTGGATACCCTGATCAAGCAGGATTCCACCACCTGCTAATTCTTTTTTTGCACGCCACTGACTAAAATAGTCAGGCGTCACGCTCTTGCCATAGCGACCGCGCATCCAGAGAATTTTGCCATACTCCTTACTGTCAACAATCTGCTTCATACGGATAATGCTGTCATGATGACGGTGGTTAAAACCATACATCAGTTTCTTACCACAAGAAGCAGCCTCAGCCTCACGGATTTCTCTCATGTCCTGAGCAGTGAAGCAGGGTGGCTTTTCGCAGAACACATGTTTCCCCGCATTCAGAGCCTTGATAGTCAAGGGCTTGTTCAGGAAATTTGGGGTACAGATAATGATGGCATCAATATCGGGATTATTGATGATATCATCATGTGAGAGATTCGGGAGGTCTGTATTTACCTCACCGGGTTCAGAGATAGCGATCACCTCTGCACATCCCGTCTCATTAATGGCATTATGGCGAATCTGTCCCTGTTTGCCATAGCCGATAATTCCAACTCTTGTCTTCATATTAATTCTCAATTTAAATTATTTCAAAGCATCAATTAAGTTTTGGCATGCATCCACCTCCATCTTCAATTTGCCCTCCTTGGCGTATGAGCCGAGATGTGGAGTCAGAATAACATTGTCCAAATCACAAAGAGGACCGTCGTATGGTTCCTTTGTGTAAACATCAACAGCAGCACCAGCCAGTTTACCTGACTTCAATGCCTCACAAAGAGCAATCTCATTCACCACACCACCACGGGCGATATTAATCAGGAATGAACCATCCTTCATCATGGCCAATTCCTTCTCACTAATCACAGCACTCTTATCCTTATTACCAGGAATATGTAATGTCACGATATCGGCATTCTTAAGGACATCGTCAAACGACATCAGTTCCACGCCATTCTCCTTGGCCCACTGCTCATTGGCGTATGGATCAAAGCCGATGACTGGATTCTTCAGTCCGCGGAATAATTCTGCCACCAAACGTCCGATTCTACCTAAACCGATAATACCAATCTTCTTGTCGAGGAACAGATTACCGATCTGCTTCTTCCATTGGTGCTGGTGCATAGCAGCATCAGCCTGTGGAATCTTACGCAATAATGAAAGAGTCATGGCGAGGGTCAATTCTGCCACACCACGAGTCGGTCCTTCTGGCGTGTTACATACGATGATGCCTTTTTGCTTGGCATAATCTAAGTCCACACTGTCCATACCAACACCCACACGGCTGATACATTTCAGCTGTGGCAGCGCGTCCATTACTCGAACAGTAAGTGGCTCAACGCCAGCCACTATACCCACACAATCCTTGGCAATTTCAATAACCTCATCCTCTGTCAGTTTTCTGCCGTAAGGATTGTTGATAATCTCATAACCATTCTCACGCAGTAGGTCAAAAGGCTCACTGCCGCATTGCCCCATTGATGATGGGGATGTTAAAACTTTCTTCATTTTACACTTATTTGATTTAGACTTTTTTCCACTAATTAAGCTTAAAGCACCTTTTTCTAGACCCAATGCAATTATCAACTTCAAATACTTATCAATTATGATTTCAAAGGAATGAATGTTTACTATTTTTATTTGAGTTAAAAAATCGTTGATACTCTTTAATTACAAAATTCATCATGCTTGTTATATACAACTCATTTTGCCGTTTTATCTGTTGTATTGTCTCTGTATGCTGCCATATGGTATCTAGGTAATCAACCCACTCTTTGGGCTCAATTGAGTTAAATATGGGGGCTGTCTCAGGTCTAAAAATACCCACTACGCTATGTGGGTGTGCCATAGTTACTTTATCGTATGCAATTGATTCAAAGGTTTTAATTTTCAAACCTGTACCTTCATATGTTGGGTTAATTACAACATCTGCGCTGTTATAAAAGTCAGATGAATCTTCAACATAGCCAACCAAATCAACCCATTTCTTCTCTTCATAACCTTTTAGAAATTTACAAATAGAACCTCCTATTCGCAAAGATGCATCAGGGTGTCTTTTAAGTATAATAGGCATAACACTGTCTATAAACCATCGTAAACCATTTCGATTGTAAATATTGTCACCAGAAAGAAATAGGATAACTTTATTCCCAACAACCTTACTACTCTTGTATTCATAGGTACTAAACACGTTGTAGATATTGCTGAAAGGTGATAGCTTACTAAAATACACAGCCTCCTCAGTATTGAGCGCGAAAATGTTAGGACACCTCTGCATAGCTTTGGCCTCTTCACTTGCGTCAGTGCTGGATTTCACATACCGTTTTCCTGTCAATAACGCTTTATAACTATAGTAATCATGTGTAGTTAATGCTAGCAAAGGTATTTTTATCTGCGTAAACAGTTTAGAAAGGTCATAGTAATTGATTACACAGCAATCAAAATTGTATTTAGCGTGAAGATGATTAACCTGATGGCTCAAGAACCAGGGAAAAGTGTCATCTGCTTTTTGATTTCCTTTTCTAAATAATACACGAAGCCCTATTAGTACATAATACCATAAAATAGTTAAAATTGTCACGTGTCTTATGTGTAAATTGTCTCCCCAATATTCTTTACTTCTGTTGATGCTTTCTTTATTGCCCCATTTCTTGGGATGCCATTCTTCGTGTATATATAGGTAATGAACATCATGCCCCATTTTTTTGAATAGCTCCACCTGGCTCAAAATGAATCTACGACTCCCAGAATTGGTTGGGTGAGTCGGACGTTTAGCAACGATAAGAATTTTCATAATGCAAATAAACGTATTATCTTTTCAATATACTACGTTTTACAAAATAAGCTCTGCCTTTATATGGACCAATTGGCAAATAGTAGAGCACTTTCTGCTTGACAATGTTATTGACGAGTTCTATCGGAACAGATATGATATCATAATCATCGTTCCAAATTTCATTATATTCTACTGCATTTTGAAGCAGATAGTCAATATTCTCTAGCCCTAAACTACGAATCAAATCATCAAATAACTCGTCTATCCGATTCTGAGAATATCCTAGAGTCTCATAAAAATCTTGCTTTGGAAAACTCTTCACTGCAGAGTTATATCCAGCATTAACAACTTTGGCTCCAGATTTCTTGTATTCTGTTGCAACAATATCAAGACTACTAAAGATCCTTTTAATCACTCCATCGTTTGGCTGGTGAAATTCTCTTCCTTTTCCAAAATACCTAGGATCAAAATGATTGGGATCATCATCTTTGTTAGAATGTAGTTCTTGGTTCATCATATACTTACTTTGATGTTCCTTTATGACATCCACATTTTTATGAAGAACATAATTCATGTCATTGCCTACAACTATCACCTCGGCAAAGCCCATATACAACAACACCTGAAAAGCAGCATAAATTACTGTACCACCAACACTCATATATGGCAAAGTATGAGAAAAACGGACAGGTTCTTCATACATATAGTATACATTTTTTTTAAAAGGAACAAAGTCCTTAATCTCAAGTAATTCTCCTTTTGTAATGTCAGGCACAAATACCATTTGACATTTATCAATGTAAAAAGATATCTCATCCCTAATGTTGTTAGCGACAAGACTATCTGTTACCATATAAAAACTTGGATAATAGTTCAACCGTTCCATCATCAGGCTCGCCCTGTTGAACATAATAGTATACTCATCTTTTAGCAAATAAAGAGGTGTCATGTTTAAACTAGGCCCATTAGCAATGAGAAAGCAACGCTTACCTTTATATTTGCCTTTTACACCATTCCACCTCCTGATATTTTTGTAACAATACCAAGAAGAGAATCTCCACAGATTTGATAATCCGAAATTTGTCGCTCGATGTAATATGTTCGCACTCATGTTTAATTTCTTTTACGTTATTTTTATATGCTCTTTCCCAGTTTTTTTAGAAGATAAGGAGAAATAAGAAAAAGTAGTTGCCGAAATAGAAGCCTCCAATGGCGATTGTGGTTCAAGTTCATTATTACTATTTTTTTTATTGGGATGTTATTCCTTTCTATTCTTTTCCATAATAATCGGAATTCTGTTTTGGGGCAAAGTAAATGATAATAGGCGATGGCCCGATATACCGCAAAGCCAATTGCTTTTTTTGAGTATTTTGTATTTTGTTCTTTCATTAATGTATAATGCCTATCTGCGATATAATTTAAGTCACAAAGTCTTTTCTCCAATTTAGAAATATCAGATGTAATACTTTGGGCAGACCTTCTTACGTAACAGTATGATATATACGGCACATAAGCAATCCTATGAGCAAATACTAACATTCTCGGGGCGAATTCCATGTCTTCATGATATATGCCACATACAAATTTCAAATTGTTTCTCCGCAAAAAAACTGTATTTATCATATAAATTTGCATAGGTGTATAAAAAACATCATGACGTGACATATTGTTAATGACGTCAAATCCGCTATAATACTGCACATTCTTGTCGTCAAGGAAATGCCTTTCTTTCAGAATATCATTGTTTTCATTTATTTCTTTAATTCTAAATATATATACATCTTCCTCACCATTTTCCAACAAAGGCAAAACCTGACCAAGTATACCTTCCTCTATCATGTCGTCAGAATCAACAAACCAAATATATTTCCCATGAGCCTCCCTTATACCTGTATTCCTTGCACCACTTAGTCCTTGATTATCCTGATTGATTATCCGTAAATTAGAATGTGTTTCAGCAAATGGAGCAACAACATCCATAGAATGGTCTGGTGTGCCATCATTCACGACTATCACTTCGATATCTTCTCTCTGATTATTCTGGGAGAAGATACTGTCTAATGTCATCTTGATATATTTCTCGACATTATAGACAGGAATAATAATGGAAAGAATTGTTTGCATTTTATTATAAATAAGCTCTACTTTCTATTGTCTAACTTTCTATGTGGTAATACCTGACCACAGATCGTTTCCAATGTTCATTGATTTCCGAAGTCATTCTATCTAATTTAATAAACGACAATATTTAAATGAGCAGTTCCGCATGTGGTAATGTCAATTTTACCAAGATAGTTGCAAAACGCACACAATGGAAATGCATAAACTCCACACCCTATGAGTGTCACATCAAACTCCTTTTGAGATTAATTCCTCCACATAATTAATACATCATTCCATGCCATATACTTGTGGAATTATTTTCATCATGTTTATATTGTGATTATCTTAATTTCGCTAACCATCACTATATCACTGATTTGAATATTGCCATTTTCTAGGATTTCTTTGTAATAATGCCTGCATTTTCTTTACAATGCCAGTATTTACGGATTCAAACTCCTCAAGCTTATATAATATTCCAAGAATCATTAAAGCAAAAAAATCTGTTATCCCAGGCAAAGATGTCACAGTGTTGATCACAATCCAACTAATCCAAAAAAACAATTTGAATTTACGTTCTTTTTGGGTTCGGATAATGTCCCGGAAAACAAGAAAGTAAAATAAAGCAAAACCAACAAATCCCACTATTCCCCTTCTTAATAGCAATTGAAACCACAAAGATTCTGCCCCTCTAAGCATGCCGGTTTTGTCAATTTGTTCAAGTGCAATTTGACCATGCCCAAATATTGGATTCTGGCTCCAAATCATCATTGTCAACTCATACTGCGACTGCCTCATTTCAATACCGGACCCGCTTGCTTCCATTGCCGTATTCTCATCAACTATTGATAAAAACATCTTAACAAGAAACTCTCCTGCATAATAATAAGCGACAATAATGAGTAATGAAAATAATATTATGTTTTTAATTTTAAGAATATTTTTGCTAATAAAAAAAGGTATTAACATTATAGCTAAACCAAGCAAGGGACTTCTTGATGCACTCAATACAATTCCAGAAAAAAGCAAAGACAAAGATAATATCGTTAAAAATAGACTTAATTGCATATTTGTGTTATATCTAATATAAAGTATTAAATAAAGGAAACAAACACATACTGTTCCATAACCAATTGCATGTGGAATACATGAACATACTCTATGTGTAATGCCAAATCTTTCGAGAGAATTTTCTGAAAAATAAGTTCCTTCAGTAGCCATTGACTGTTGTATCTCACGTAAGAAGTTAATACCCATAACATATTCAATGACACCATTAATACACATAATAAGTGCAAAGAGGATAATACTATAAACGGCAATTTTGAGATTGTCTTTAGAATTCATGCTGTCAAAATAGATAACCGCATACATATAAACTGTAAAAATACTCCACAAAACGTATCCATTTTTTTCAGGAAATATACCGTTAATTATGGAAATGATTATCACTATTAAAATTGCATATATCCATGGTGTTTTTGTCTTTCTTAGATGCTCGTAGTTTTTTATAAAATACATGGAAACAGCTAAAATTGAAATTACAACATCGAATGAAAAAGATTCAAACAACTTAATTCCACTTAAAAAAAACAATTTGAAAGGTGCATATAACAAAATCCCTTTTCTTAAATCGTAAGTTAGTATACTAAAGAAAATGATAAATAATACGTATATCATACCAATTAATAACGTTTAGCTTTTCTTCAAATATATTATATTTTCCAAAAAATACCTATAACTCTCCAAAGAAAAAAAAGAAGATAAAAACCAATAACACAAAAGCCCAATTATAATCTGAACTATTAACATAAAATAGATATTCATATAAAGAAGACCAACTATATAAACAATGATAGCCGTTATTATTCCGATCAAAAACTGAGGCAGCACATCCTTGACTTGTTCTACTAAACTGTAATTAATCAGATTTCTATTCGGCCAAGCATTAATAGCAGTTGAAATGAAACTATAAATACAACATCCTATAGCTATCGCTAATGGGCTATAATACATTGCCGTTAGGATAATTAGAAGATAAATAGGTTTTTTTACAAACTCCAACTTTAAAGTGATATCACTTCTACCTAAAGCATTAAAGGTTTGAAGATTCGCAGTACCAAGTATTTCCAAACAACAGTTTAGACAAAGGACTTGCATAAAAGGAACACATGGTAGCCACTTCTCCGTTAACAGTATTATAACGATTTTATCTGATGTTACTGCTAATAAGAACATAATTGGTACCATCACAAAAGTACTTGTCATTACTGATCTTCTAATGGCATTTTTTACAGCCAACTTGTCATCTTGTAATTTTGATATAGCAGGAAATAATACTGCATTGATAGTATTATTAATATTGTTGGCAATCAAATGTGGTATATGTTCTCCACGATTAAAGAAAGCAAGGTCAGTTGGTTGGTACTTAACACCAATTATAATACTTTTTAATTGATTAAAAACTTGCCCCATCAGACTGGCTCCCATAAGTTTTAAGCCAAAGGAATACAATTGTTTTAATCTTTCGAATGAAAATAACCACTGTGGATGCCAATTGATGATACGATTAAGTGTAAAAGTATTCACAATACTGTTACTCAACTGTTGTCCGACCAAGGCCCATACTCCATAACCACAATAAGCCATTATAATACCAACAACACCAGAAATGATTGTTCCAATTAATGTGGCATAAAAAAACTTTTTAAAATCAAGCCTTCTTGACACATATGCCTGCTGAACAGAATTAATTGAAGAAATTGGTAGCATTAATCCCAACACCTTCAAAACAGGTGCAACCCTTTCTTCATGACAAGCGACTGCTATGTATGGCGCAGTTAGATATAATAAAAGATATAATACAAATGATAGAATCAAGCCTGCATGAAACATTGTTGAAAAGTCCAATTCATCGGCATCTTTTTTTTGGATCAAGGAACTACCAAGACCGCTTATAGCGAGACTGTTAGCAATTGCCATAAACACCATTGTCAATGCAACCACTCCATAGTCTTCAGGCTCAAGCAACCGTGCCAGAACTACTGACACTACGAAACTTACAGCCTGCGAAGATATGCGCTCACCAAATCTCCAGAAAAAACCCTTGAGAGTTTTGGATTTGAGATCTTTTTTTGAAACCGTATCTATTATTTCTTCACTCATTTTTATACAGGAGCTAAACGCCTAAGAAATGCTGAAGGTTGTTCTTTACTGCAGCATTAAGAAGATCCTTCTGATATTTGTAAGAACACTTATGTATAAAACTTTGCCCTAAAATGTAGCCATAGGTTTCATTGTTATATGGCTTATGGAAACTATATAGAAGCAAGTGAGGTTGTAAGTTATTGACGAAAGGCATACTTTCCCATATGGTTTTGCAATTTTTGTCTTCCTCCGTCAGCATAGACAGTGCAAGATGGAAAACAAAATAGTGCATAATAGTATTACGCTGACACCAATGTTCAAACATAAAATTCCGAGTCTTAATCAGAAGTTCATTTCCTTTTTCGGACTTAATAAACCAACTTGAGCATTTAGAAGGCGAAAGATACCAAGGCCACCAATTACCTGTAGAGAACATAAAGAATGGCGCATTCATAATATATGACGGCAACTCTCCAGTAACGAAGCATGTTGAATCCATCCATATACCACCATACTGAATAAGCAACTGTGAACGGAGAATATCTGAGTAGTTGGCCTCTCCGATTATCTTCTTTCTGTGTTTCTCTTCTATGACTTCTGGAAGTTTTATATATTGACGAAGATTATTGTCAGACAATACTATATAATCATATCCCCATGTTTCCGCCCATTTCTTCTGGGATTCAATACACTTCTTTACAAGATCTGGAGCATTCTCTACTCCTTGTCTCCAAAATACCCAAATTGTATTGTTAATCCTAACACTAGTATTTATAGTTTCTTCAAAATCAGGACTAACATATGCCCACTCTTTGTGCTTTTTTATTATCTTATAAGCACTAATTTCTGAATATGACCTCGTAGCTCCTTGCAAGCCAAGAGGTTTCAATATGATTCTAATTATTTTGTTTTTTAGATTCTTCATTCTTAGCTCTTTAATGATTATTCATCCAATCAAGAAGGTGTTTACATGCATTTCCATTCTCAAGATTACCAATTATGTCAAAAAACTTATCGAGATCGGATTGATAACTATCATTTTCAAAATTCTCTATATTTGAAATGAGCTCACTTTCTGATGCTGCATAGGGATAAGGTAATTCATCCATACTGAAATAAAATCCCCGATCATATTTTTCCAAGTCTGTTGCAAACATAAATCCTGGACGTCTAAGAAGTGAGAACTCAAATACACATGAAGAATAATCTGTAACTAGAATGTCTGAAATAACAAGTAATTCTTGCATGTCAGAATCTTTGGACACATCTATCACATGATTGTTTAAGTATTGTTCCAGATGTACGTCCTTTCTTTTTAAAAAATTGGGATGTAACTTCAATAGGACTACATAATTATGTCCCGTCTTTCTTTTCAAAACGTCAATCACGTCATCCCATTGAAATTTATAGGTATCAAGGGAGTAATCTGATCTAAACGTTGGTGCATAAAGAAGGTATTTAGATGATTTATCAAGCTTATATTTTGCAAGTATCGACTCTTTCAATCCTATTGACTCATTAAACAAAATATCACATCGCGGGGTACCACTTTCCAGAATCTCTCCATTATACCAGAAACTTCTTCTATACAAATCAGTGTGAAACTTATTACCAGAGAACATAAGATCACAGATAGACGAATCATATTTCGCTTTCTTAACATAGGCTTCTCCCAAAACATCTTCAACATCTTTTTCAACGCGTTTTAAGGGCAAACTACCATGCCAAGTCATTATATACTTTTGCGTCGGGTGTTTATGTAAAAGCAAATCGTACTTTCCAACCCTCTGATTTGCAAAAATGAAATGGGCAGAATAAATAATTCTGAAATAATCAAATGATAAATAGCGAACACACCTAACGCCTGTTGGCAAATTGTTTATATGGACATTCTTTTTAAATATCCAATAAATATCATATTCGTTAGGGCAATTTGAAAGAATATATTCTGTTATATATTTAGGATTACATGAGTAACTTCTGAAAGAGTTACTAATACAAACAATTATCCTTTTATTAGGAAAACAGAACTTTCTAAAAATAGGTAAAAATAGATAATAAAGAATTATTTTAAGTGTTATTTTAAATTTCCCCATAACTAATCAAATTTTGATGTTCACTCACAACATGGTTAACAAACTATTTTCTAATGAAGATGACCTAAAAAAGACAAATTATGACTGATGATGAATCTGCTGTGCTCTTAATAAATCATCAACAGCATCAACTTCTGCCCAAACATAATCTTTAATGTCTTTATAATATAGTTCAAAATTCTTCTCAAAAATCATTTGTACCAAAGCATCTTCGAAAAAGAGATTATACATCTCATCGTTAACCATCAGATTCAACTGTTCTAAAAGGAATCGTGATGAAACTGCATCAAGCTTGGTAACACTGGCATAATTACCCATATATTCGGTCAGATTTTTACTCATTACACACACCATATCACCTTGTACTTGCACATTATACTTATTAGCATCTTTATGAGAACTGTCAAGAAGAACACAAGGATAATCTGTATGCTGGCATATGACCTCACTCATTAACTCTTTACTTGTTACAATATCTCCATTAATAATCGTTACATTTTCACGCTGGAGATAGTCTTTGGCAAACCAGAGGGATCCCATCGAGCTTGTGACTGAATAGAAAGGATTATGAACAAACTTCACATTATCATCCTCCAACTCCTTCTGGATCTGCTTATACATATAGCCCACTACAACCACAATCTCGGCTTCTTGATCACATAACCTTATCATACGAACCAGGCGCTGTAGAATGGTTGTATTGGCATCCAACTTATATAGGGATTTGGGATGATTCAATGTTAGCGGGCGCAGCTTCTCACCCTTACCCGCAGATAGAATAACATATGTCATAGTTCAATTCTTTTTTATTCGTTATACAACTCCAGGGCTTTTTTACTGTACTCTTTAGCAAAGTGATACCACAAAGGTTTTAGATAACCTATCTTCTGGCCTTGCGACTCTTTATACATAGTCCAATGCATATAGAAGAAGCCGGAAATAGCAATGTATGCATAATAATGTCGCTTTTCTTTTTTTGATGGTTTCCGTCCAAAATAAGTAAATAGAATCCTATCTACTTCTTCTTCTGAATGATCGCCTCCACACACGTATGTTCCAATATCAAAACCAG
>Ga0247608_10003449_pt1 | contig 18422 bp, 9 predicted proteins | sample 176DNAGHGlowgp2_FD_193490 | JGI IMG/M metagenome (GOLD analysis project Ga0247608, IMG submission 193490) | Sheep rumen microbial communities from Palmerston North, Manawatu-Wanganui, New Zealand - 1766 DNA GHGlow gp2 | ecosystem: Host-associated > Mammals > Digestive system > Stomach > Rumen ... | reverse complement strand
CCACTCTGGATGAGTATTTCCTATTTTTTGAATTGTTGATGCAGCTATATATTCTAATTCTCTTAATGTATCTCTTGAGTCTATCACTCCATCTTCATTTATATCTGCAGCTTTTAACTTATTACCATTCAAAATCCAATCTGGATGTAAGTTATTGATTTTTTGGATAGTCGATGCTGCTATATGTTCTAATATTTTTAATGTATCTCTTGAATCTATTGCCCCATCTGCATTAATATCTCCTATTTTATATGTTTCAGCTGCATATTCTACTTTAGGTATAATGCAAAAAAACATAGCTATTGTTAAGATTGGGATTAAAAATTTACAAATTTTATTCATAATCCTTCCTCCTTCCATTATCTTTTGATACACTTATATTATACCATATTTTTACGTTTTTGTCAATTTCTTATGTCCACTAGCATACCCCTATTTACAATAAAAAATATAAAAATTATTGAATTTTAAATATAATTCTTGTATAATAGTAAAAGTAGATTTGTAACATATTTGGATTACATCGCAATCACATAAATTTTAAGAAAATTTAACCTAGTTGTTTTGGAAAAACCTTATTTTTTCCATAGCAATAAAAAACAGAAAAGGACTGAAACAATTGAAATTAATAATAACAGAAAAGCCATCAGTTGCAAGAGAATTTGCAAAGGCTTTAAAATTAAATGCAGTAAATAAAGGAAGCTATATGGAATCTGGAGAATGGATAATAACATGGTGTGTAGGTCACTTGGTAACAATGAGTTATCCTGAAAAATATGATGAAAATTTAAAATTTTGGAGGCTAGATACACTTCCCTTTATGCCAAAAGAGTATAAATATGAAGTAATAAAAAATGTTTCTAAACAATTTAACGTTGTGCAAAAATTGTTACAACGTGAAGATATTACAGAAATATATAATGCAGGAGACTCTGGGCGTGAAGGAGAATATATTCAGAGACTTGTTTTTATGATGGCAAAGCCAAATCCAAATGCAAAGATGAAAAGAGTTTGGATAGATTCACAAACAGAGGAAGAAATCTTAAGAGGAATTCGCGAAGCTAAAGATATGACAGAATATGATAGTATTTCAGATAGTGCCTATTTAAGGGCAAAAGAGGATTATTTAATAGGCATTAATTTTTCAAGACTTTTAACAATTATTTATGGAAGAAGAATGGCTTCAAAAATAAATGAGGAAAAAGCAACAATTGCTGTTGGAAGGGTTATGACATGTGTTCTTGGAATGGTTGTTTCAAGAGAAAGAGAAATAAAAAATTTTGTTAAAACAAAATATTATAAAATTTTAGGTGAATTTGGAAACGACAAAGGAAGTTTTAAAGCAGAATGGAAAGTAAATGAAAAATCAAAAATGTTTGATTCTGCAAAACTATACAATGAAAGTGGCTTCAAAAAAGAAGAAGATGCAAAACATTTTTTGTCAGACTTAGCAGGCAAAGAAGCAGTTGTTACAGAAATTAAAAAAAACAAGCAAAAAGTAAATGCACCACTTTTATTTGACCTAGGAGAACTTCAAAATGAATGCACTAAAAGGTTTAAGATTAATCCAGATGAGACTTTAGACATTATACAAAATTTATATGAGAAGAAATTACTTACATACCCAAGAACAGACGCTAAAGTGCTTTCTACTGCTATTGCAAAGGAAATAACAAAAAATTTAAATGGATTGGCAAAAGGGTATAAAGATGAAGAAGTTCAAGGCGATATAAAAAAGATGATAGATGAAAAGTATTCAACAGATTTAATAAAAACAAAATATGTAGATGACAAAAAAATTACAGACCACTATGCTATAATCCCAACAGGACAAGGATTTGAAAATTATGAATCACTCCCTGAATTGCAAAAAAAAGTATACAAAGTTATAGTAAAAAGATTTTTGGCAATTTTTTATCCACCTGCAGAATACAACAAAGTAAATGTCACAGTAAATATTGAAAATGAAACTTTTTATGCAAGTGGAAAAGTGTGTATAAATAGAGGATATTTAGATGTGCTTAAACCTGAAAAAAAAGAAGAACAATCCACAACAAATGCACAAAATGTGGAAAACTCATATGAAAACGATTCTAAAAAGAATTTAAAAAGCGAGCAAATAAAAGATAACGAAGAAAAAAATGGTGAGGAAGAAACGGAAGGAAATCTAGAAATTTTAAAAACTTTAAAAAAAAGTGAAAAACTAGGTATTAAAAATTTCGAATTAAAAGATGCAGAGACTTCACCTCCAACAAGATATAACTCAGGAAATATAATCTTAGCAATGAGAAGTGCAGGAAAGCTAATTGAAGATGAAGAGCTTCGTGAGCAAATAAAAGGAGATGGAATAGGAACAGCAGCAACACGAGGAGAAATTATAAAAAAACTAGTAAGAATTCAATATATTCAAATAAATGATAAAACAAAAGTTATAACTCCAACAATTAAAGGAGAGGCAATTTATGATATAATAAATTCATCAATGCCAGATATGCTAAATCCAGAGCTTACAGCTAGTTGGGAAAAAGGGCTTGGAATGGTTGCAAGAAAAGAAATAAAGCCAGAAGTATTTATGGAAAAACTAGAAAAATATATAAATTCAAAGTTTGATAAATTGGTAATAAGAAGGTGATTTTTTGGGACGGAGGAAAAAAAGAAGTTCCTTTTTTCCTCCGTCCCCAAAAATCACTTTGCTAAAAGTCATTTTCATTATCTAATAAAAGTAAATTAAGGAGAGAATAATGAACCAATCAATTAGAAGATTATTATTAATGATTGCTGTAACTTTAATACCTATTATTATTTTAATTATATGGATCTATAATATGGAGAATAATAATTCTGTTAAGATAAATAAATTTAATAGTCAAATTACAGAAATGTATATACAAAATAGTGATTATATATATGTAAAACAAGCAATAGATGTAAAAAATTGCATTAAAGAAATTAATAATAAAAAAGAAAAATATGAATTTAATTTTCCGATTTTAACTAAAGAAAAAGATACATTGTTTTTTAGTGATATAGAAGAGTTTAAAAGCAATATTCCTTTATTTAACAGTTTGTATTCAAAAATGTTTATTAATCAATTCACAGTAGATGGTTATCAACATAATCAATTAATAAAGGAATTTAAAGAAAACAATTATATAGTATCTTTTAGTTATAAAATAGAAGCAAAAAAAATATTGAGTTATTTTGAAAAAAAAGAAAACATTTGCATGTTTTTAGTTGGAAATAAAAATTTTCGCAAGAATAATGATTTATTTATATATTTACCTAAATATGTTCAAATAACGAATAATGATAACTATATAGAATATAAAGATAATATTTATAAAATAAACTTAAAAAGAGAAAATATAGACTATAAAGTAAACTTTAATGGTTATTTAAAAATAAATAACTTGGAAAGTCGTAAAAATAGTACAGGAGCGTATCATTCTTATTATGTATTATTAAATACTCTTGTTGTTATAACGATAATGTTGACACTATTTATTTTTTATGTATATATACTTAAAAAAACAAAAATAGAAAAAGAACAGTATAAAAGGGATACAAAAAATATTATAGAACCTATTTTAGCAGAGTCAATTATTGATGGTAAAATAGATGCAAAAAATCTAATTATGACATGTATAGTAAATTTAATATATAAAAAAAAGATTGAAAACTTAGATAATAATTCAATTAAATTAATAGATGTAAGAGATTTATCTGATATAGAAAAAGAAATACTAAAAATAGTATTTGCTACATCTTCACCAATAGAAAACTATGAAGGAAAAATAGCTAATTTATCTGATTTGGATATCATTTTTAAAGAGGAAAATCAGAAAACAATCGATATATACGATAGATTCAATAGAATAAAGAAAACAATAAAAAATCAATTGTTTGAACTTAATTTAATAAATTCAATATGGGATTTTTTGCTAAAAAGAATTAGAGAAATTTCGGGTTTAATTACGTTAAATTCACTAATTATACTATGTAATAAACCAGACAATTTATATGGTAATTTAAAAAAATTGTTTCCTATAATAATTATTATTAATATATTTGTTTATATATGTATATCAAAAAAAGAATTAATTGTACGTTTTTTGCACAACAAAGAAATATTGAGAAGAAAAAGTACGTTTTCTAATACATTGTTTTTTTATATTTCAGGTATATTGCTTGCTATAATTAATTTACATTTTATAGATATAGAAATAGTATTATGTTTATGTTTTGTAATTATAACTAATTTAATAATATTTAAATTATCTAATACATATGTTCTGACCGCAAAAGGGAAAGAAGAATATAAAAAAGCTTATATGCTTAAAAAGTATTTAATTGATTATAGCTTAATTGAACAACGTGATTTGGACGGATTAGTAATATTTGATGAATACCTAATATATGCTACTGCATTTGGAATACCAAGTAAAATCACAAGAAAAATTAGTGAAAATATGTTAAATCTAAATATAAAATTACAAGTTATAAGTAATTTTTTTGTATTGTAAAAATAAGTTAAATAAATATGTGAAGCAAATTAAAAGACAGGAAAATCCTGTCTTTTAATAATCTAGTATTTATAGAGTGAATTATTCCTCCGTCCCCAAATTCACTTTAGAAATCACAATTCTTTGGAGTTCTTGGGAATGGAATTACATCTCTTATATTTTCTATTCCTGTTATATACATAAGTAATCTTTCAAATCCAAGGCCAAATCCTGAGTGAACATTAGATCCAAATCTTCGTAAATCAAGGTACCATTGAATTTGACTAGCGTCCATATTTTTTTCTTTTATACGTTCAAGAAGTTTATCATAGTTATCTTCTCTTTGAGAACCACCCATTATTTCTCCTGAACCTGGAACTTCTAAGTCAACTGCTGCAACTGTTTTTCCATCTTCGTTTAACTTCATGTAATATGATTTAATATCTTTTGGCCAATTTTTAACAAATACTGGACCATTGAAATATTCTGTAATATATTTTTCATGTTCTTTTGCTAAATCTTCTTCATAGTCAGGTTCAAATTCCCATTTCCTGTTTGCCTTTTTTAGAATGTCGATTGCTTCTTTGTGATTGATTCTTACAAATTCAGAATCAAGTAATTTTGTAAGTTTTTCTTTCAAACCTTTTTCTATAAATTTATCACAAAATTCAATTTCTTCAGGGCATTGTTCTAATACTTTTTTTACTATATATTTTAAGCAATCTTCTTCAATATCCATTAATTCATCTAAATCACAAAATGAGATTTCTGGCTCAATCATCCAAAATTCGTTTGCATGTGTTTTTGTGTTTGAATTTTCTGAACGCAAAGTTGGACCAAATGTGTAAATTTTCCCAAAGGCTGAGGCAAATGTTTCTCCATGTAGTTGTCCAGAACCTGTAATGTATGTTTCTTTTCCGAATAAATCATCAGAAAAATCAGTTTCTCCGTCTTTATTTTTTGGAAGTTCATTTCTTAAATCCATTGTAGTTAATTTAAACATTTCTGCAGAGCCTTCGCAATCTGCACATGTAATTATAGGTGTATGAACATATACATATCCATTACTTTGAAAATATTCATGAATTGCAAATGCGGCAACACTTCTAATTCTAAATACAGCTTGGAATGTATTGGCACGTGGGCGAAGATGTGCAATTGTTCTTAAATATTCCATAGTGTGCCTTTTATTTTGCAAAGGATAATCTCTGTCACATTCACTTAAAATTTCAACATTTGTAGCTTGAATTTCAAAAGGTTGCTTAGCATTTTCTGTTATAACTAAAGTACCTGTTACTTTAATAGTTGAATATATTGAAAGCTTAGCAACTTCTTTGAAATTGTTTAATTTATCAGAAATTACAATTTGAATATTTTTAAAAAATGTTCCATCATTTAATTCGATAAATCCGAATGTTTTTGAATCTCTAAGATTTTTTACCCATCCTTCTATTGTTATTTCTTTGTTTTCTAATTCTAAATATTCTTTATATAATTCTTTAACTGAAATTTTTTGCATTGATTTCCTCCTCATATCTTGCTATGTAAGAAATTTCAATTTGCAATACATAAAAGAGATACTTAAACTCCGTATATACAAAAATAATTTTTTCTTAATAGCTATGTTCTAATTATGTGAATATTATACAAAATTATAAGCTAAAATGCAAGATTTACACAAAATTTTTTAAGTCAAAATACTTTTTTTCTTGAAAAAAAAATATAAATTTGATAAAATACTAATTAATATATAAAAATGGAAGGATTATTTATGAATATACAAAACGCTAAACAAGAATTTTTTAAATTTACAAATCAATATGATTTAACATTTCCAAAAATGAAAAGGAAATTAGAACACTCATTCAGAGTAATGGAAAATGCTAGAAATATTTCTAAAAGTCTTAATTTAAATAATGATGAAATAGAAATAGCAACTTTAATAGGTCTTTTGCATGATATAGGACATTTTGAAGAGATAAAAGAAAAAGACATTTTAAAAGAAAATACTAAAATAGATCATGGAGATTTTGGTGTAGAAATATTAAAAAACAATAACTATATACGAAAATATATTGAAGAAAATGAGTATGACAACATAATTTTAAAAGCAATAAAAAATCATAATAAATTTAAAATAGAAGATGGACTTTCTAATAAAGAACTACTGTTTTCAAAAATTATTAGAGATGCAGATAAATTAGATATTTTTTATGAGGGAGCAGAAATGTTTTGGACACAAGCTGAACAAGTACAAGAAATCAATAATTCTAAAGTTTCAGATACTGTAATGCAGAATTTTTCTAAACATGTTTATTTTGACAGAAAACACTTAAAAACAAAAGCAGATAGTATAATACATTTTATTTCTCTTATTTATGATATTAATTTTAAATATGATTTTGAAATTATAAAAAAAGAAAACTATATAAATAAAATATTAAATAAGTTTACATTTAAAGATGAAACTACTTCAAAACAAATAAGTCATGTACTTGATATTACAACTCAATATATAGAAAACATCTTATAAATTCAAAAATCGACTATGATTATATTTTCATAGTCGATTTTCAATTTCTTATATTGCATTTATTTTGTTGTATATAATTTTTACATATTTCTAAAATATCCCTTTAAACTTAATATTAAAAACTTGATAATTTTTTTTCGGCGTATAAATAATACTTTGTATTTGAAGACACCCCTTCAAATATTGCAATAAGTTTACCTGAAACACCTACCGTTGTCCAAATAAATGTTGGATTTTTAATATATTTTTTATCAGTACTTACACAACTATTAGTACTATACCAAAGATATGAATCTATATGTGATAATACTTTAGGTCCACCAACATTAGCTAAACTAACTTTATATGTAGGCATTGTGTTCTTCTTGTTTCTTTCACCTTTTATTACATATTTCACAATATGTACATTGCATGATACTTGATCTATTACTTTACCTTTAGAATTTTTTAATATTGCTTTAATAGTAGCATTTCCTACTTGATTACCTGTCACTAATATTTTTTCAGAAACAATTTTACCTCGTGCAGTTATAGAAAATTTGGTTCCTTTAGGTGCATTTGGAAAGATTAAATCTAAGCCCAATCTTGTATTAGTTGTAATATACAAACTGTTATATCTTTTCTTTATTTTTTTATCATTGTTAGTCTTGTTATTATTATTGTTATTATTATTATTGTTATTATTTTTTGAGCTTTCAAGTTTAATGGAAGCACCTAAATTTACTTTTAATTTTGAAGAAGTATTTTTTTCTATAAATAGTGCATTCATGTAAATATTTTTGCTATTGTCTTTTATAGTAGGATTACTTTTTTTGTACTCATCCAATATACCAGAACTTGTAGCAATTGCAAACCATTGATATTGTAATTCTATATCTTTTGGTAAAACCTCGTCTATATTTTTACCATTTAATTGCATTTTTAATTTATTTTTACCATTTGAAGTATATTTAACAATTTTTGTATTTACTACATGCACATAACATTTTTTAGTATCTACTAAAGAATTATTACTCTTTTTCATAATTTTCGCAATAATTTCAACATAACCAGCTTTTTGTGCTGTTATTTCTCCCTTATCGTTAACAGTTGCTATTTTTTCATCATTCGAATTCCAATTAACATAATATTTATTAGTGTCAATATTTTGCACTTTATTATTAAATTTTAAATTTTTAGAAATCCATAATACTGTTTTTGCTAATTCAAAATTTGATGAACTAGTTGTATTATTATTTGACGTATTTCCATTATTAGATTTACTTGAAGTACTTGATTCCTTCTTATTAACTGTTATATAGCATGTTGAAGTTTTTCCATATTTATGTGTAGCAGTTATTGTTGCTGTTCCTTCTGATTTGGCTGTTATTACAACAGTGCCATTGATGGTTTTTGTGCTACCTACACTTACAACATTTGAATTTGATGAAGTCCAATTTACTTCTTTTGAGGTTGTATTTGTAGGATTAAAGTTTACAATTAGTTTTAAAGTATTTCCTATATTCATTGTTGCATTAGTCTTATTTAAACTAATACTCTTTGGAGGAATATTTACTCTTATAATACAGGTTGCCTTTTTTCCATTTGATGTTGTAGCGGTTATAGTCACAACTCCAGGTTTTACTCCATAAACTAATCCAGAAGCAGATACTTTTGCGATTTGATTATTTGACGAACTCCATTGTATAGATTTATTATCTGCATTTGTCGGCGTTATCATAGCATTTAACTGTAATGATGTACCTACAGCAATTGTTCTGTCATTTTGCTTTAAGGTAATAGAATTGACTACTATTGGATTTACAGTAACTTTACATGTTCCCTTTTTGCCATTTGATGTTGTAGCTGTTATAATTGCAATACCCTTACTTTTTCCTGTTACATTTCCTAATCCATCTACAGTTGCAACTTTTATATTAGATGAACTCCATTTTATTATTTTATCTGATGTGTCTGCTGGAACTATAGTTGCGTTAATCTTTCCTATTTTTCCTATATAAATAGTCATATTCGTTTTATCTAATTTTATTCCAGCGACGCCTACTGTCCATTTGGTTTCGATATAAGTTTTCCATTCCGGATGTTCTTCAGCTATCTTAGGTATTGTTGATGCTGCGATATATTCTAATTCTCTTAGTGTATCTCTTGAATCTATAACTCCATCTTCATTTATGTCTGCAGCTTTTAACTGATTGCCATTCAAAATCCAATCAGGATGTAAGTTATTGATTTTTTGGATAGTCGATGCTGCGATATGTTTTAATAATCTTAATGTATCTCTTGAATCTATTGCACCATCTCCACTAATATCTCCTATTTTATATGTTTCAACTGCATACTCTTTTTTAGGTATAATACAAAAAAACATAATTATTATTAAAATTATAACTAAAAATTTACAAATTTTATTCATAAACTTTCCTCCTTCCATAATCTTTTGATACACTTATATTATACTACTTTTAACAGTTTTTGTCAATTTTTTATGTTTATTCCTCTTATGTAATAAATAGCAACAAAAAAAGGAATGAGCCCTGTACAATACAGAGTTCATTCCCAAACAGTCTAGTACAAAAAAATATTCAATTTTCGGAGTTCAGTATATTCTTTTATCTTGTCTATTTATTTTCTAATTAAAGCTAAATGACATTACAAAATCTGTTCCTTCTTTTAGTTGCATAATAATATTCATACTAATTTCATTATTTTTTTGCTTTGTTAAATCTGTCAACTTTATCGTATACGAATACGTATTACTCCCCAAATCTTTGTAATCTACAAAATTTATGATATTATATTTGAACAGTCTATTTTTCATAATACTATCAAAATTATCTTTGCTTTTTAATTTATTCATTCTAAATTGCTCATCTAAAACATTATATGATGTTTGATAATCTTGTCTATTTATCATCTGAAAAAATTTATCAATATTCATTTGCACCTTTTGTTGACTGTTTGAATTCTCATAAGTTGTTTTAAATTTTTCTTCCTCTATAGTATATGTATCTAGTTTTATAGTAAAATCTAATATTGACTTTGCATCAAATATATACAAATTTTCATATTGATCTTTTATAACATATTGAGTGATTCCATTATTATTATTCACTAGATATTTCTGAACTGTAGAACTCTGTAATTCATTATAATTGTCTTTAATATATTTTCTATATGTTTCAATATTCCCAAATCTTTTATTTCTATATTCTTCACTCATTTTATTATATAAATAATCTATATCATATAATGTATAATACTTGGTTAAATTGAAATATTCTTTCGCCATATCAAGTTCTGATTTTTCTTCAGTATAAAAACCATTATATTGAAAATCTTCTATTTCTTCATTCTCGAATATTCTCAATGATTTTCCTTCTTCTACACTTATTCCTTTACTTTCCATGTATTCTTGTGGAATTATTAAAAATCTTTCGTTCAACTCATCTAAAACAGCAATTAATTTATAATTATTCTTTATTATCTGACCATTAGTTGGATTTATTATAATTCCCTCTACAATATAAGCATTTATATTTGTTTTTTGTATATATTCTTTTTGATTAATAGTTTGTTTTGATACATAAATATTATCAATTCTAATAATACAATCTGGTAATCCTAGTTTTTCTATAATATTATTATTATTTATTCCAAGATCATTAATAACAAATTCCGGAATCAAACTTTTTATTTGCGTAAAACTAATTTGTCTTTGATAGTCATTTAAACCATCCATATTATATATCTCTGTAGCATACTGTTTATATTTTTCTATACATTCTTTTACATAAAAGTATTGTCTATTTGTGTCAATTTTATGTATCATATTTTCCTGTTCAAATACTTCCTTAACTGCTTCTTTATTTTCTATTTTATTTGAATATTCATCTTTATTCTGTTGCTTTATAAAAAGCAACAGAATAATAATTATACTTATAATAGCAAATAATAGTATTATTATCAATTTTTTTATTTTATTCACAAACTTTCCTCCATAAATTTATTTTCCAAGAACATTTACCATTCCTCCATTATTACTTGCACCCATAGTTTGACTCCATGTATATGGTGTATTAGAATCATAATATTTTCCAGATTCTACTATATAGTATCCTCTATTATCTTTTTTATAACATAATATATAATGCCCAACTGCATCATTATATATGCCACTATATGATATACTGAACATACATACCTTTCCTTGATCTAATGCTTCATCTATTTTTGATTTGTTACTCTTATTTATAACTTCAAGTGTTAAGTTATATTTATTTGCTATTGCTCTAGACGCATTAGTTCCCTCTGCTTCATAAGCAGTTGCAATTCCTTTTGAATTTAGATAATCTACTATTTCTGGTGGTTCAACTGTTCTACCTGTTAGTCCAGAAACAGCCATTGCAAGTGCACATGCTCCACAGCCTGCTTCTCCTATAGTATCCGGACCATATCTTTTAGATGCCCATCTACTATCTGACTGATAATATCTAGGGAAAGCTCCTGATGTTCCATAAGAAGCTGGTCGTTTTTTTCCTTTATATTTATTATACAATCGTTCAGCTGATTTAACTCTTTCTTGTATTTGTGATTCATTATCATTTGATTTTTCAAATTCATTATGAAATCTTACAGCAGCCTCACTAACTGTAGTTGACTTTTGCCACGTAGTACAATAATTTTCGATTTCTTTTAACAAGAATTTTATTTGTGTTTCTTCTTTATCAATTCCTGTTCCTTCTTGTTTTGCTAGATCATATAACCCTGCTTTTCTGCCACTAGATGTCCATTGCGCTAATCCATATCCAGCTTGATCATTTTTAAATTTATCTCTTGAATATGAACCATTATTAACTGCTGCTGTATATGATTCATCTGATCCTAATGCATTTTCATAAGAATTTTGAAGATTATTTGCTTTAAACCCAGATTCTTCTGCAAAATTACCCATCGCTCCTGCAGCTGCTATTTCTGAATATTTTTCTGATAAAGTATACCATACTTTCTCCTCAAATGAATTTCCATATATAGAAGATAATGAACTATTATTTGCATCCTTAAAATCTGCTAAATTATATACATTAAAATTATATGTTGTAACCCCATCAATTGCTTTACCTGTAGCTCTGTAAATCAAATACTTTGTCAAATCAACCATATTGACAGTGTTCTCATTACTTTCCAGTATTTCAAATAACCAATCTTTCGTGCTTAATATATTACTTCTTGCCTTATAACGTTTATTAAATACATCAACAAATTTTCCTTCTCCGTCTATATCTTCTGTATATTTTTCAGGTTTGCCTGTATAACTTGATTTTACAGTTGTAACTTCTGTTGTTATTTTTTTAGTAGTTGCTTCAATATCTATAGTTTGTTTTTCATTCCCAGCAACTTCACTACTAGTAACTGTTGTAGGTGTTACCCTTTCAGAATTCATTCTATTTTTTGCATTTTCTTTTATTTTATTAAGTAAATTTGAATTTGTTATTTTATTTTCTGTTTCTCCCTCAACTTTAGGCATATCTATTTTCTCTGTAGATTTTGAATTATCAGTTTTTTTGCCATTATATTCGTATTCTTTTTCATATTTTACGCACCATGTATCTGCTAAAGTTAATACAACATCTAATGTATTTACTTTATTAACAGTAGTTGTTACTTTTTTATATGTAGATGTTACCGTATCCCTTCCAGAACCATTTTTTGTTGTAGTAAAGGTAATTGGTGTAGATGGTAAGAAAATACCTGGAGTTTGTTGATTACTTGGAACATCCATACATTCCATTTTTATATCAGCACTTCCTTCATAAATATACTTTTGATTATAAGTCTCTGTTGACTTTGTTGTTGTTTCTTCTAGATTATCATGTATTGTAATTTCAATTTTACTATTTCTAAATAAAATCTGTTAAGTAAAATGTATATTCTTTGTCTTGACTTATTAGTAACATTGCCCATAAGTAATTAAATGGCATCCTATATTGTGCTATAGCTTTTTGATACGGTATTGTTTTTGTGCTCATACTATGATTGTGTTCATTTCTGTTTTCACTTGAATCTGAAGAATTTACAACCTCACTATTTTCTTGCCATGTTGCAACTTTAACTATATAATTTCCTGAATTTGTATTATTATTGTTACTGCTTTGGGTTGTTCCTAAAGAATTTGTAGTATAGTTTAGAACTTTTTCTATTCCTCTAGGTAATACTAACCATAAATTTCCATTATTATCCCCAAATGCAGATTCTACCTCTTTTGAACCTGTATGAACTTCTCCTATTTTGTGTTCTTCAACTTTTTTTCCATCTAATGTATATGTCCAAACCCTATATTTTGAAGATGAATCCTTAGGTCCACTATCTGCAATGTATATACACTGTCCATCAGTACCTATTCCTTGTGCTCCACAATTTATATGGTAGTCTTCTAATTTTACTTCGTTATCTTTAACATATTTATTTTCGTTTTCACGATAACTCATAAAAATAAACTTTCCATCTTTTAGTCCTACAAGTTGTTTTTTTGATGGTACATATGTTAACTTATTGCAATAATCTGACATTTTTGTATGTCCTACAATTTCTTTTGTATTATTATTTATTTGTAATAAATTTCCTTGTTTTGAGCTTACTGGTTTTAGAACCATATTTCTATCACTATCATAGGCAACACCGTCCATATGTCCACCTTCTGAACCTATTTCTACACTTGTTTCATATTTACCGGTTTCCATATTAAACCATGCTATTCTTCCACCTTTACTTGAAGACTCAATACTTCCATAATTTTTATTTTGCGCACAAATCACATACTTTCCATCAAAACATGCTGATTGAACTGCTCTATATGTTCTATTACTTCCTTCTGGTTTCGGCATATTTTGTTGTGTTTTAATTATAGTGCTTTTTTCTGTATTGAAAACATCATTATTATATGTCCTTGAAGAATTACTAGAATTACCATCTACAAATCTTCGTATTGTTAAAATTTTAGTATAAGCAGCATTGCTTCCATGTTTACAATCTTCTTGCTCATTTGCTTCATGAATTATTCCACCATGTCCATCATAAAAAGCAACATGTCCATCATAACAAATAACATCTCCTGCTTGTGCTTTATCTAAACTTTCAACTTTTGTTCCTTTAGTTCTAAAGCCATAATCAGGAACGTATGCAAAATCAATAATTCCAAGCTTTGTTAAAACAGCCCATACAAATCCTGAACAATCTGCACCTGTTGTAAGTGATTTTCCTCCCCATACATAAGGTAATTTACCTACATATTTTTCTGCCTCATCAACAATTGCCTGACCAGATTTAGATGAACTAGAACTTGTATTAGTTACATTAGATGATGAAGTTGATGTTGAATTTTTAGAACTATGATAAATTCCAGTTTCAGGGTCAAAATATGCTTTTGGATCTTGTGGTAATGCTGTAAAATGAAATATTTTTTGAACCCCACTATTTGAAATACTCGCAATATTTATTCCGATGGCCTTTAGTGCTATGAACTCTCTTTTCATTTCCTAAATATATAGAAACATGGCAACGTCCATCACTACCTTTTCTCCATGTAATATCACCTGGTGAAGCTTTAGACAAATCACTTCCTATTTCCACCGTTCCAGGTGCACCATTCTCCCACTTTTTAGGACTAATAAGTTTATTCATCAACCCATATTTATTATTTACCCAATATACAAAAGCTCCACAATCTGTTTTACCACCTTCTTTTAATGGATCATTTGCTCCAGATTTCCATGATAGTTTTCCAACCCATGAACACGCATATTTAAGAAGATCTTGTACTTTTGAGCTATCACCTGTTGTAGTTGTATTTGTATTCTCTGTAGTTGAAGGCATAGGAGAATAATTATTTTCCCAATCCACAGGATGTGCTTTATAATTTTCAACTTTTGTAACTTTATAAGGCATTACAAGCCATAAATTTCCTTCTTTATCACAAAAACAATCCTCAACTTCACTGGCGGTTCTAGGAAAACTATCTCCAATTTTATGTTCTTCTATCAAATTTCCTTTAAAATCGTATACCCATACCCTAAACTTATCTTTTTTTGATGAGTCATTCGTGCTATCTAAAAAATATATAACTTGTCCGTCTGTTGACATACCTTGCAATGGAAAATTAAATGAACCTGACAATGGTACTGTTTCATCTTCTTTATATTTATTTTCACTTGGATCATATGTCATAAAAGTAAGTTTTTTACTATTATATCCTATTAATTGTTTAGTAGTAGCTGAATAAGTTATTACATGAAAATAACGTGGAATTGTTACATACTTTGTACTCATCATTTGTTTTGTTTCGTTATCTATTTGAATAAGTCTTTTATTTCCTACACTTGTAACCAAAACAACATTTCTGTCACAGTCATATGTTTGTCCTGTCATATGCTGTCCTTCACTTCCGATTGTTACATAATTAGGTAAAACACTTCCTGTTTCTATATCTACCCAAAAAACTCTTCCTCCATTATGTCCATGTTTACCTTTATTTGCAGAACATATTATATATTTACCATCAAAAGAAGCTGATTGGATAGCATCAAATTGGTTATTAAATAAATGATTTGTTTTTCCATGAACATCTACCACTTTATCTGAAGCTTCTAATGGATCATTATTTAATGTCCTTGATCCAAGATCTACATATCCTCTACCTGATGATAATGATTTTTCCAATGTAAAATATTTCATAGCTTCATCTCTATCTTCAGTTTTTCCTGTTTCATTATACTTATCTATCTTTTTTTGAAATTCAGATGAAGGTAAATATGTCATCGTAATTTTATCTCCAGAAGATAATGCTCTTTTAAATTTAATAACTCCTTGTACATCTGTAGAATCAGTATCTAAATCTAACTTATCCCAATCTATCGGATCATCCGGATTCTTTCTTGTATCTGGATAATCAGTTGCTACTGAAGCACTGAGAAGTTTTGCAAGTTCATTTGCAGAATTCAAGTACTTAGTTAGTGCATTTCCCTTTTGCCTCATTTCATTCCAAAACTCACCTATAGACTTTTCGAATTTTAAATTTCCATTTTCATCTAAATAAACATTATTTATAAACTCATTTGCTGCTGCAGGTCCATTTTTTGGATCGTTTGGATTCTCTTTTGCATCATTAATCGTGAGATCTTTATAAATTGCTGGGATTAATACAAATAATACAACAACTAATAATATAATAATTATTATTCTTGTTTTGTTTACTATTTTTATCTGATTCTTTATTTTCAAACGATCTGCAATAATTTTATTATTATTATTATTATTATTTGATTCATTTTCTGCCAAATTCATCACCTCTCTCTAAAAGTCAAAATAAATATTTTGATAATCTCTATAAATGTCTTTATTTTGAAATGTTTTATATAAATCAAAATTCAAAAAAATCTTTGGAAACACCAACCTTTTAATAATTCTTGTAGAACTATATGGATTATAATATCTAATTTGTATAGTTTTAGTTTGTTTTTCTAAAATAGTTAATTGTACTTCAGATAATTCAGTAGCTATTGCATCATATTTAATATTATTCTTATCTAATAAATAGCTTACATTTTCATAATCATCAACATTTGCTATAAGCACTTTATTATTTAAACCATTTTTTATTTCAAATGTATATTTCTCATAGTCCATATATTCATCTTTTCTTAAAATTTTAACTTGTAAATTATCTACTTGACTTGTTTTATTTAGTTCGGTTCTTCCAATATATTTGTTTATATTTAGTTTATAGTTGTTTTCAGAATCTTTGCATATAGTTATATAATCTCTTATATTGTTTTCACTAGAGTATATTCCTGAAGATAATGCATCTTCAGCATAGTCTACTAAATAAATATCTCCATTCCAATTTTCTATCTTTACTGTTCTATTTCCATTTAAAAAAATTGGTTTATAATAAATCTCTTGAAATCTATTAATATTAGGAAACATTTCTTCTTTACATTCAGTTGAAATCAAACCATATGCTTGTTGTAAGTTTCCTGAATTGCAATATGAAACAAAATTATCTATTACTGTTATTCCTTCTTTACTTATATTAGTATTTTGTCCTGTAATAGCAGATTTTTGACTAGATAATGATATTGAATCTAAATCATTAGAAATATTTTCTTCTAAAACATTATTATTCGCTATATTATCTCTTTTTCCTAGCATAAAAACAAGTCTTCTAGAAATCAAGAAAATCAATATAATTGTAATAATATATATCCATATTCTTTTTCGATTTTTATTATACCAACTAATTAAATTATGCATATTTACTATCATTCCTTTCATCTACTACATCAATAATCACTCTTTATAATTATTTTGAAACTTTTTCTTTATTGTTATTACTTATTTTAATTATAATATATTTCTATAATCTTTTCAATATTTTTCGACAAAAATTCACATATTAACTTTTTTCGTTATATAAAAATTTCACTAAAAAAAACATAGCTAACAAGATTTAACATCTTACTAGCTATGTTTAAAATTTCGCATTATTTATATTTTATAGTTTGTGTTTTTGTATCAAAATATGAATTCGGTGCATAAGGGAATTCGTTGAAGTGTATAATCTTTCTTTCATATTTTTTTGTAGATGAATCTACTCTACGTGCTTTTCTTACATCTACTGCTTTTCCTGCAGAATGGCCAGCAGAACATTCTATTATTTTGCCATTACCTATATAAATATATACATGATTACTAGTTCCACTTCCATAATGTTCCCAAATTACATCTCCTGGAGAAGCTTTAGAGTAATCCCATTTTTCACCTTTTTTAAAATGTGCTACAACTGTTGTATTTGGACATCCATTATATCCCCAATTATATGATCTTACAAATTTTTTCATAACTCCTGTATGTTCAAATACTCTATGCACAAAATGTGAACAATCAGAATATCCTTTTTCTAATTTATCATCTCTTCTTGGATCGCTATGACCTGCATAAGTTATATGACCTCCCGCTTTAACCGTAAATTTATATGCATATTTTAAACTATCTAATAATTTTTTATTTTCATTTACAGTAATATTGCATTTTGCTATTTTACCATACGTTGTTGTCGCAGTAATTATTGCTGTTCCTTTATTTATAGCTTTTATCTCACCACTACTATTAACAGTTACTACATTTGTATTTGATGAACTCCATTTTATTGTTTTTGATGTTGTATTTGTAGGATTAAATTTTACTGTTAATTTTATATTTTCTCCTTTGCTCATAGTAGCACTTGTTTTACTCAAACTTATGCTCTTTGCTGGAATATTTACTCTTATTATACATGTTGCTTTTTTATTATTTGATGTTTTTACTGTTATTGTTACTTTACCAGGCTTTATTCC
>Ga0247608_10003448_pt1 | contig 18423 bp, 9 predicted proteins | sample 176DNAGHGlowgp2_FD_193490 | JGI IMG/M metagenome (GOLD analysis project Ga0247608, IMG submission 193490) | Sheep rumen microbial communities from Palmerston North, Manawatu-Wanganui, New Zealand - 1766 DNA GHGlow gp2 | ecosystem: Host-associated > Mammals > Digestive system > Stomach > Rumen ... | reverse complement strand
AGGGACAACTGACATTCAAGACCGTTGCCCCCAATGCTGTACGTATCCAATATACACAGGGGGAGACCACCCATGACCTGCCCGACTGGCTGTATGTCAAGCACGACGAAGTGGCAGGGGACATCAAGGTGTATGTCGACCATCAGAAAGGGATGGTACGTGTTGCGGATAAGAAGGGCAACACCGTTTTCACCGCTACCCGTCATCAGTTCAAAGACGGAGAGGCGACCCTTGCCTTCTCATCCCCCCAGGACGAGTACCTCTTTGGACTCGGACAGTTTCAGGATGGCTATAGTAATGTCCGGGGACTGTCCCGCCGGCTTACCCAAGTAAATACCCAGATCAGTCTGCCCATGCTGATCTCCAGTAAGGGCTATGGCATCCTATGGAATAACTACGGACTCACTGATTTCAACCCGGCAAGTCAACAGGTGAAGCTCCAGAAGATGGAAGGCACAGGGGCAAAGGAGGTTGTCAATGTCACCTCTACAGAAGGCGGAAAACAGGAAGTCAGGGAACGTAACATCTATCAGGCATCGCTGACGGTAGACCAAGAGGGGGACTATGCCCTCCTGCTCGATGTCGGACAGAAGATGGCACGCCGCCATAACCTCACTATCGACGGCAAGACCGTCATAGAGATGCAGAACGTATGGTTGCCGCCAACCACCTCCACCATCGTACATCTGGAGAAAGGACAACATCAGGTAACGGCAGAGCTTGCCAAGGGTGACGCTCCTGTCCTTTACTATAAGGTGGTCAATGACGAGACGGTCTTCCACTCACCTGTCGCCACGGCAGTCGACTATACCGTATTCATCGGCAGTGCCGACGAGATTATCGCATCCTATCGTGAACTGACGGGCAAGGCACCCCTCATCCCTGACTGGGCATTGGGCTATATCCATTGCAGGGAGCGGTTCCACTCCTCTGACGAGATCCTGCAGACGGCAAAACGGTTTCGTGAGGAGCAGTTACCTATCAGCATGATCGTGCAAGACTGGCAGTACTGGGGAAAATACGGATGGAACTCCATGCAGTTTGACGAGCAGTACTATCCTGACCCAAAGGCACTGACAGACAGTCTGCATCAGATGAATATCCGACTGATGCTCTCTGTATGGTCGAAGATTGACAAGAACTCTGAAGTGGGTAAGGAAATGCTACGTGACAACTATTATATCCCTGGCACCGACTGGATAGACTTCTTCAACACCGACGCTGCAGCAGCCTATTGGAGGAATTTCCGTGAAAGACTGTTGCCATTAGGTATCGATGCGTGGTGGCAGGATGCCACGGAACCAGAGAACGACGACCTCACAGGGCGACGGGTGAACAAAGGACGATGGACAGGAGAGCAGGTACGTAATGTCTATCCGTTACTTGTCAACAAGACGGTCTATGAAGGACTGGTAGCTGCCGGTCGTGAACCGTTCATCCTCACCCGCTGCGGTTTCCCTGGCATCCAGCGATATGGAGCGGCATTGTGGAGCGGTGATGTGGGCAACGACTGGGAGACCTTCCGCCGGCAAATCACGGCAGGATTAGGAGTGCAGGCTGCTGGTGTCCCTTGGTGGACCTATGACGCAGGCGGTTTCTTCCGCCCCCAGAATCAGTATACGGACAGTACGTATATCGAAAGGATGCTTCGCTGGATAGAGACGAGTGTCTACCTCCCCCTCATGCGTGTCCACGGGTATATGAGTAATACGGAGCCATGGAACTATGGTCCTGAGGCACTCGCCATCATCAAAAAGTGCCTACAGGAACGAGAGCGGCTGCTACCGTATATCAAGGAGTGCGCACTGCGTGTCACAGAAGAGGGCTATACCCTGATGCGTCCGCTCGTCTTCGATTTTGCCGACGACCCTGAGGCACTAAAACAAAAATACGAGTATATGTTTGGACCTTCCATGCTCATCAGTCCTGTCACAGAACCAGGGGTGACGCAGTGGAAGACCTACCTGCCACGGAACAAAGGAGGATGGCGTGACTATCACACCGGACAACATTACAAGGGAGGACAGACCGTCACGACCCCCGTCAACAAATCATATATCCCAGTATTTATCCGGAATATCATGTATTAAGATTGTTTAACGAAAGATTCTCCTTTTTCCATGCAAGTTTTCCGACTTTTGCCCTTTCATGTATAAAAAGGATAAGAAAGGGACGTGAACTTCTTCGCAAAAAACAAAGAAGAAAACTTGTCGAGACGACTTCGTAATGGTGACAGCCATGCGATGCGTGAGTTCTATGCCCTTTACGGAACCTATCTAACGGCAGTCTGTCTCCGTTATGTTCCTGACGAGGAAGATATGCGGGATATCATACAGGACTCGATGATACAGATAATTACTCATATCAGTGCCTTTACTTATCGTGGTGAAGGTTCCCTTCGTGCTTGGGCAACAAAGATTGTCGTCAGCCAGTCGTTGAGATTCCTCCGTGAGAAGAAACAGCATGAATGGTTGTTGGTGCATGATGTGGAACTGCCTGACGTACAAGAGGAGGAAGACCCTCCGATTAACGGGATTCCCCCTGATGTGATTCATCGGCTGGTGACAGAACTTCCTACAGGTTACCGCACTGTGTTCAACCTTTATGTCTTTGAGGGCATGTCTCATCAAGAGATAGCCCAGTTGCTAGGGATAAAACCTGATACTTCCGCCTCCCAGCTCTGTAGGGCAAAGAACCTGCTTGCTAAAAAGATAAAACAATATCAGAAGCTCCAAAAACAATTGTAATGAAAGAACAATGGCGAAAAGACATCCGACAGAAATTGGCAGACTACCAGAAGCCTGCCCCTGTGTTGTCGTGGGCTGACATTGAAAAGGTTGCTGCCGTCCAACGGTCTGGTGCGGAGATGACTCCAATAAGACGTAAGTGGGTGGCTGTCGCCGCTGTTGTTTTGCTTGCCGTGGGAGGTTTCTATCTTGCCTTCCAGCAAAAAGAAGGGATGACGGGACTGCAGGAACAACAGATAGTAAAAGCGCAGGAGACTGTCAGGGAGGAAAGTCACACTTCCTCGGATGTTTCTTCGGAAGTGCTGATTCCCCAAAAGACATCAGAGGTGATATTGTTGGCAGAAGAGGTGAAGCCAGTCATGGAGAAAGGAGAAAGCGGGTATAAGGAGGTAGGGGCAGAGGAAGACACGATAGTCAAAGGTACCAGTCAAGAACCGGCACTTCAGACGATGTCTCCTGCTCATATCGGGAATGACGGGTATCAGGGTGTCAAGACGGTAATGCCACGGGAAAACCGTCTGACGGCAAAAGTCTATTTGTCGAATACGATGGCAGCGGTTACTGGCGGCTCCTCTGCAGGAGGCACTTATGCGAACAGTATGCCCTCCAGTGACCCAATCAACGGTGGGAGTACAATTCCGCAAAGTACGTCATATCGTGAGGAGATACATCACCGCCAACCAGTACGGCTGGGGGTCTCGCTGCATTATCGCCTCAATGACCGCTGGGGTATAGAGAGTGGACTGTCCTATACCCGTTTGCTGTCAGACATCACATGTAAGTATGCAACTCAAACAATACATATTGAGCAGAAATTGTCGTATATTGGTATTCCCGTGAATGTCACCTGTCACTTATGGAATAAACGTCGTTTCTCATGCTATCTCTCTGCTGGTGTCATGGCGGAGAAGATGATCACGGGGAGCCGTACATCAGAAGGCAAGGAAGAGGGAATAAAGAATCAGCCCCTGCAGTTCTCCATAAATGGGGCTGCGGGAGCTGAGTATCAATTAGGCAATGTATTAGGATTCTTTGTAGAACCTGGTCTTTCCTATCATTTTAAGAACGACGGCGACATTCCCACCTTCTATCAGGAGAAACCCCTTGGCTTTAATCTGAACTTAGGAATCCGGTTCTACCTTAATCGCCATAATACTGTCCGATGAAGAAGATGGTACCCGTAGAGTACTCGCTGATGACATATAGGAACGGACGGTTGGCATGGAAGCTGACGTGGCGTGGCTTTGCCGGTACAGAAGTATTAACCATCCCAATGGCAGTGACTGCGGCAGCCTCGGTACCTTGCTCATTGAGTTTGATGCGGGCGCATTGTTTCATGAGACCGATATAGGTCGGCTTATCGCAGAAATCAGGGAACTCTGCCTCTTCCGTGAATGCATTGGGCATACCTAAGCGAGCCATGATGTCGTTCAGACTGATATCGGTATTGGACTCGAAGCGTGGCAGTTTTACGTCAACTATAGCATTGCTCATATACTGGTAGTACTTCCATTCCTGTGTCGTCAGTCCTTGTAGTAAGTCATTGATGCTTTTCCCCTCCCGTGGCAACAGGATCGTCATCTGGTAGGCATGATTGCCATAGGGGAGACACAGCGCCTGACATAACCCATTCTCAGTATATCCGAACTCTTCGTTCTGGTGCATCATGGGCACTGGTTTATTACTACCCTCAAAAGCCTCGTCTTTTGTCTCGTCAGCATTGAACATTTTCGACCACATACCTTTGAAATAGATGGCATTCAGGAGATAACTGACGACATTGGGATTGAACGACTGCTCATTGAGGATTTTCTCAATCATCTTCTCCGTATGGTCACTTGCCCATTGGTTGATGACATCCAGCGTCTTACCGTCATGGAAGTCACGGGTCTCCGGAGTGGCATCATAGAACTGCTTTGCCGTATTCACAAAGTCATCTTTCAGTTGGTAGCCCTGGTTTACGAAAACAGTATTGGCAATCATCACCTTCGTCAGCTCGTCCAGTTGGGGTGACTGGGTTAGCAATTTGTGGCAGAAAGTGTTGATGTCATTCACTCCAGACGCACTGCCCCCCAATACTTCATTAATCTGTATCTGCGTGTCACCGGCAGCACCATTATTGAGCAACCCCAGGGCATAGGTGATACTCAGTGGGGAGAGAATCTGGCTTTTACCTGTCTCTGCGGAGGCACGGAACAGGTTGAAGGCAAAGTCGTTGTTGTGAATGACTAATTGTGCCTCCTCAGGGGTCAGCTTGATATCGACACGCTCGTTGCCTATAGGGCAGACAGCGAGCTTTGGTCCGTCATCTTCTTTATCGTCTGACAAACTGCAACCTGTTGCTCCCATTGCCATCAAGAGGGTGATGGCAGCCCATACACATTGCTTTTTCATACAAATTTGGATTTGGTGTTTATTCCATAAAGTTGCCTTAAAGGAAAAACTTGCATCGTATTAGGTTAAAATTCGTTTTTTTTCGGAAGTTACATAAAAGAAAGTAATTGATACATCTGGATAGGGATATGTAAAAATATTATTGTACCTTTGCAAGCGCACAAAAACAAGGAAAGAATTAAAAACTGAAACTATTATGAGAAAATGGATTCTAATGACGGCTGTGCTTGCCTTGGTGGGTAACATCGCAAAAGCACAAGGACTGAAAGAGGTCTATAAGAATTATTTCAAGATTGGTGTTGCTGTCAATCAGCGCAACGTGACGAATGCCCAACAACAGGCGCTTGTCGTGAAGGAGTTCAATAGTGTGACGGCTGAGAATGACATGAAACCGGAGCCTACCGAGCCGTCTGAGGGCGTGTATAACTGGGAGGGTGCCGACCGCATCGCCAATTTCTGTCGCCAGAACGGCATCAAGATGCGCGGACACTGTCTGATGTGGCACTCACAGATTGGCAAATGGATGTATGAGGGTGTGACTGACAAGGAGGTGTTCTATGCCCGCATGAAGAAGCACATCAATGCAGTGGTCAGCCGTTATAAGGACATTGTCTACTGCTGGGACGTGGTGAACGAGGCGATGACTGACGACCCCAAGGCAGAGGATCCCTACCGTCAGAGTCCGATGTATAAGCTCTGTGGTGACGAGTTCATCGCCAAGGCTTTCGAATATGCCCATGAGGCAGACCCCAACGCTTTGTTGTTCTATAATGACTATAACGAGTGCGACCCCGTGAAGAGCAAACGTATTGCTGCCATGGTGAAGAAGATGAAAGATGCCGGTGTGCCTATCCATGGTATCGGCATGCAGGGACATTATAATATATATGGTCCTACAGAGGATGCTGTGGATGCTGCCATCAAACTCTACAAACAAGTAGTGAAGCATATCCATGTGACGGAACTCGATATCCGCACCAACAACGAGATGGGTGGACAGTTACGTTTCAGCCGTGATGGAGTGGCTGTCAGCGACAGCATCAAACAACACCTCGCCGACCAGTATGCCCGTGTCTTCAAGGTATTCCGCAACCACAAGGATGTCATTGACTGTGTGACCTTCTGGAACCTCAGCGACCGTGACTCCTGGCTGGGTGCTGCTAACTACCCCCTGCCCTTCGACACCGAGTATCAGCCTAAACTCGCTTACGAGTATATCAAGGATATGAAACCGGCACTATGGGCAATGCCCGCACAGCCGAAGCCCAACCCTAACCGCCAGCGTCGCGGTGGGTTCGGAGGTCCGCAGAAACCTCCTTTCAAACCAGAGCTTGCCTTCCCTGAGCAGGAAGGCGTGAAGGAAGACTTCGTACCTTCTGTCATGAACCAGCCGGGACAACAGTTCCCCATGGTGAACTCACAAGGTTATGTACGCTTCCGTGTGGATATCCCCGATGCCAAGGATATTGTTGTCAGCCTCGGACTAGGTGGTCGTGGCGGCACAAAACTGCATAAGACCTACGACGGCTCCTATGTAGGACAGACAGAAGGACCGATGGACGAGGGTTTCCACTACTATCACCTGACCGTCGACGGTGGTATCGTCAACGACCCCGGTGCCAACAACTACTACGGCTCTACCCGTTGGGAGAGCGGTATCGAGATTCCTGCCCACGACCAGGCTTTCTACGCCTGCCGTATGGATGTTCCACATGGCAATGTACAGCAGGTTCTGTTTCCCTCAAAAAGTACTAATACCGTGCGCCGTGCTTTTGTATACACTCCTCCCACGTATGGCAAGAACCCCAAGGAGAAATTCCCCGTACTCTATCTGCAGCACGGATGGGGTGAGGACGAGACGGCATGGAGCAACCAAGGGCATGCCAACCTCATCATGGACAACCTGATTGCAGACGGCAAGATCAAGCCTTTCATCATCGTGATGACCTATGGTATGACGAACGACGTACGCTTTGGCGGTCTGCAGGAGTTTACTGCCAAGGAATTCGAGACCGTACTGGTCGATGAGCTCGTACCTTATATTGATAGTCATTTCGCTACCAAGACCGACAAGTGGAACCGTGCGATGGCAGGGCTGTCGATGGGTGGCTTCGAGACCAAGCTCATCACCCTGCGCCGTCCTGAGGTGTTCGGCAGCTATGGACTGCTGAGTGGTGGACAGTATGAGCCTAAAGACATCAAAGACAAAAAACAAGTAAAACTCATCTTCCAGAGCTGTGGTTCGAAGGAACGTCCCGACGGCATCAAGGAGTCTACCGCACGCTTGAAGGAAGCCGGTTTCAATGCCTATGGCTATATCTCCGAAGGTACCGCCCATGAGTTCCTGACCTGGCGCAGAAGTCTCTACCAGATGGCACAGCTGCTGTTCAAGTAATGTATGGAAACATTTCGGTATTGAGGACCGTATGGGCTATTCCATCGTCGGTGGTCACCCTCACTGCGTTCTGCCCGAGAGTCAATACCCGGAAGTAGAGGCTTTCATTGACAAGTTCCTATTAGAAAGAGTAAAAGACACCAGCAATATACAAAAAGCCCCATTTTGATTACTAAATGAAGAATAAGAACTGGGCATCAAATCATTGGCAACAACTCCTCGTGGCTACACTCGTCATTTTAGTGTTTTGCTTCTGGCTATTTCTTTATCCCCACATCTTGACGATGAGGGAACAGTCACAGCTATTCCTCTGGACATGGGATTATTTCACAGAACGTATCACGACACCTGGAGGATTCGCCCAATATATCGCAGAATGCCTCGTGCAGTTTTTCAGGAACCCCGTCTATGGTGCCTGCATCTATGCCATCCTCTTCCTGCTGACCTACGGTCTTTCCAGACAACTCCTCGGAAACAAGTATCCCCTGCTGTCATTCCTTCCTCCCCTGGCACTCTGGGGACTTTCCCTATTCCCCTATATCCCACTGACTCCTACCATTGCTATCATACTGTTGATGACATGGCTGGCATTTCTTCCCCAACAAAAAAAGGGAAAAACAATCTCTCTGATCATCCTTCTGCCTGTCATTTTCTGGATGACGGGACCTGGTATTGCAGATTATTATTGGGAAGAAGAACGTAAGAGCACCTTGGAAGAAATGAGATACGACCTCATGGTACGCATGAAAGACTGGACCGGTATTGTAGAAGAATTCCACAGGCACCCCTCCCCTTCGCTTGCCATCCAGCATGCGGAACGATTGGCGGAATACTATCTGAAGCGTATTCCTGAGGAAGATCTCTACCGTGCTGATGTCTTTTCCAACCTGTCTCTGCATAGTGAGTCATCAGCTTTCATCATGGATGAGGTGTATTTCCATTTAGGATTGGTGAATATGTCACAGCGCGCCACTTTCGAGGCTATGGAGTCTATACCCAGTCACAACAAGAGTGGCAGGGCACTGAGCCGTCTGGTGGAGACGAGCCTCATCACCGGACAGTATGAGGTCGCCTTAAAATATATCAGTATACTGGAAGACACCTCATTATATAGAACATGGGCAAGAAAGATGAAGCCTCTGGCAGAGCACCCGCAACTTATTCGTCAACATCCAGTTTACCGAAGGCTGCAAGAAATATACCAACAAACCGACGATACATTCTTTTATTAAGAGAATATGAGATTACTACAAACAATAGGATGGCTTTGGTTATTGTGTATGCTGACAGGATGCACGTCACAGCCACACCATGTCAGAATGAGTAAGGAACTCCCTTCTATCTATCCTGATTATGTGGATGTCACCATCCCCGTCGGGATAGCCCCCTTGAATTTCTCTATGGCAGATGATGAGGTGACGACTGTTGATGTGACCATTCGAGGTTCCAAGACGGGTAGTATGCATGTCAATGGGGATTATGCTGACCTCGATATTGATGAATGGCATCAATTATTAGAACACAATAAAGGAGGAAAACTACAAGTGACCGTAGTAGCAGAGAAAAACGGGCAATGGACATCATACTTACCATTCAACATTTTTGTCAGCAGATATCCACTGGACGAATGGGGTATCACTTACCGCCGTATCCCTCCCAGTTACAAGATTTACAGTAAGATGGGAATTTATGAACGTGACCTCTCCACCTTCGAGGAAACCATACTGTACGAGAACTCTCCCGCTTCCGGTATGTGTGCCAACTGCCATACGGCAAACCGCACCAGTCCCGACCAATATGTCTATCATCTCAGAGGTCCACAGGGCGCTACTGTCATCCATCGTGGAGGGAAAGACGATTTCCTGAAAGGACGCAATGACAGCATAGGCGGCTCAATGGTCTATCCATACTGGCACCCAAACGGACGCTACTGTGCTTTCTCAACCAATAAAACAGCCCAAATGTTCCATCTCACCAATAACAAGCGTATAGAGGTCTATGATACACAATCCGATGTATTCGTCTATGATACTGAGACGCGCCAAGTCATTAAGGACACGCTCATTATGCGTGCTGACTGGGCAGAGAACTGTCCTGCCTTCTCCTCTGACGGGAAATGGTTGTATTTCGTCACTGCCCACCAACAGACATATCCTACAGGCTACGACAAGCAGAAATATAACCTCTGCCGGGTCGCCTTCCATGCGGAGACAGGAAAGTTTGGAAAACAGGTGGACACACTCATCCATGCCCAGAACATAGGAAAAAGTGTGACATGGCCAAGACCTTCGTATGACGGGAGATATCTGATGTACACCACATTGTATTATGGTTATTTCTCAATATGGCATCCTGAAGCAGACCTCTGGTTACTCGACCTCCAGAAGGGTAAGACTCGCCCGATGAACGAAGTGAATAGTCAGCGTGCGGAAAGTTTCCACAACTGGTCAACAAACAGTCACTGGTTCCTGTTCACCAGTCGTAGGGAGAACGGACTTTATACCCAAATTTTCTTCTCTTCCATGGAGAATGGTACGGCAACAAAGCCCTTCCTGCTCCCACAAAGAAATCCCAAAGCGTATTACCGCCGTTCTCTCTATTCCTTCAACACTCCAGATTTCACCAATAAAAAGGTCAAAAAGTAACGGAAACTTTGCCAAAAGTAACATTTGTCATCTTTCTTCTATAAGAAATTATGATACATATCATAAAAAGTTGTATCTTTGCACTTGTTCTGATGTAACATAATCATAACCATGCAAACTGATATGAATAGTAAAGTTCTTGTATTTCTACTCTTTTTCATGCCTTTGAGTATTACTGCTCAGACAGGTAAATTATTTGATGCTGACAAGCAGTTATCAAGTAGTTTTGTCAGTGAAGTGTACCTTGACCGGGATGGATTCATCTGGGTGGCAACCCGTAATGGACTGAACAAATATGACGGTTACCAATTCCGTTTATATAAGAAAGAGAAGAAAGCGGAACTGGGAATGGCTAGCAACTATGTCAACTGTATGGTACAAGACCGCAACGGACTTTTCTATGTGGGTATGTATGGTGCCCTCCAGTCGTTTAACGGTTACCGCTTCAAGGATATTAAAGTACACGATTTGCAAAACCATGTCATGCCACCCTACGTCACCTGTCTTTTGGAACGAGAGAATGGAGAAATACTGATAGGAACATCAGGTCATGGACTGGTCCACCTTACCGACAAAGAGAATGCACATCAGATGGGGGGCGCTCTTGCTGACATCATTGGGGTACACAGTATGATAGAAGATCAGCAACGACGGATATGGCTGGTTACCGAGGAGCAAGGACTGGTATGCTATGACGGCAATAAAACTTTCCGCTATTTCGAAGATGATGCTTCACGTACCCAAATGCGCAGTGTCTGCGAGGGCAGAGACGGAAGAATCTATGTTGGTACAGCGAAAAATGGTCTTTATGTATTGACGCAGAAAGGATTCTTCGAGCATATCGAGGTTTCAGGGACTTTACCTGTCGTAGAAATATATTGCAATATAAAAGGAGAACTCCTGTTAGGCTATGACGGAATGGGTATGGGTATCTTCCAGCCTCAGACTGGAATCCTGACCAACAATCCCTATTACAGCAGAGAGGTCGATCTCTCCAAGAGCAAGTGCTATTCTATCGTGGAGGACAAGACTGGAAACGTTTGGCTGGGACTACTGCAGAAGGGTATCTTCATGCAACCTCGCACGGAGACACCTTTTAAATATATGGGATACAAACTGGGTACAAACAACCTGATCGGACAGGCTTGTGTGACCAGCGTACTGATTGACAGCAAAGGTTATACGTGGATTGGAACCGATAAAGACGGACTCTATAGTTTCGACAACAGCAAACGTCCTGTTTTCCACTATAAGGAGAATTTCCCCAGTACCATCCTATGCATCACAGAAGATAACCAAGGACGTATCTGGGTTGGCTCCTTCCGTGAGGGATGCGGCTGGATTGACACCAATAGTCATTCTTTCCACCGCCAGCCACTACCCCAAGGGGGTGCCGTCAGTGTTTTCGACATAGCTTGTGACCAACAAGGAACACTCTGGCTTGCCACAATGGGTGATGGACTCATACGCCTGCAACTCAAGACTGGTGAGATAAAAAACTACAAGACAGCTGAGAATGCAATTACGGACAGGAAAGTCAATAGTCTTGTGAACGACTATATCTCCAAGATGTCTCTCTCGCCCGACGGGAAACGTGTCTATCTTGCCACTACAATGGGTGTCTGTTGCTTGGATATTGCTACAGAGAGTTGGACAAAAGTCTTTGGTGTCAATACGATTAACTATGGCACTCCTATCCGTGTCGTCAAGGAATACGATAACAAACTATGGATTGGTACCAACAATGGGCTCTATAGCTATAATCTCGTCAACAAGGAGTTGCGACACATGAATATGGAGAAAGGACTTGCCGATAATGGTATTGCCTCCATCCAACAAGGGAAACAGGGAATGATCTGGCTGGGTACTGACCACGGACTGTGCCGCTATAACCCTCAAACAAAATTAACCCAGAGCTTCTTTGTAGACAATGGTCTGCAAAGTAATGAGTTCAGCGATGGTGCCTCCAGTGTATCACCCAACGGAACGATGATATTCGGAGGTGTCGGTGGTGTAACTTGGTTCAATCCGTCAGATATCAAACAAACAGAATGGAAAGCCGACGTGAAACTGACCGCCTTCTCCATCAATGGTGAACTGGTCACACCAGAAACAAAATCTGGTTGGTATCATGTTACCGACACTACCGTTATCGCTTCCAAAAGATTTGCACTGAGCAGTAGCGACAACTCGTTCTCTATACAATTGTCAACCCTTACCTATGATAATCCTGAGCACATTGTCTACAGCTATCGTATCAACAAGGAAGACTGGGTACGTCTGCAACCAGGAAGCAACGAGATTACGTTTTCACACATGGCACCTGGCAGTTACGACTTCTGTGTGGTGGCACAACGAAACAACCAGACCTCCGAGGAGCGCTGCTTCACTGTGTATATACATGCACCATGGTATCGTACATACCTTGCCTATATTAGCTATCTGCTCATCCTATGCTTCATCGTATGGAGATACCTCCTCTATCGTCGCCACCAGGAACAGAATCGTCTGCGACTGCAAGAGCATATCCATGCAGAGGAAATGGGCGAGGCAAAACTACGTTTCTTTATGAATATCAGTCATGAGATACGTACACCTATGACTTTGATTGTATCACCACTGCTTTCCTTGATTAAACAAGATGACGATCCGCACCGACGTAGCATTTATGAGACCATCAGACGAAATGCGGAGCGTATCTTAGGACTTATCAACCAGATGATGGACCTCCGTAAGATTGACAAGGGGCAGATGCAGATGCACATGTGTGAAACAGACCTGATTGGTTTTGTCAGTGACATCCACACTCTTTTTACCCAACAGGCGAAGTCAAAGAACATCCAGTTCAGCTATGAGCATGACACACAGATGCTGCCTGTTTGGATTGACCGTGGAAACTTTGATAAGGTTGTTGTCAATATTCTTTCTAATGCCTTTAAGTACACACCAACAGGTGGCACTATCCGCATCGGCATCACTCATGACAACACACATGCTACCATAAAAATTTACGATAGTGGTGAAAAGATTCCAGAAGACAAACTGGAACATATCTTCGAACGATTCTACCAGACTCCAAGCAGTATCAACGACCGCAAAGTGGGAACAGGTATCGGACTCGACCTGACTCGCTCTCTGGTAGAACTACATCATGGCACGATCTCCGCCCACAACAAAGAGGTGGGCTGTGAGTTTGTCGTTACCATCCCCTTGGGTAATGAACATCTGAAACCAGAAGAGATGATTACTGACAAAGAAGATGTTACGCACACAACCAGCTTGTTTGATGAGGACACCACAATGGTCGGTTCTACCGACCTGGGGGGGGTAACTATTCCAAAAGCTAACAAACAGCAGACCATCGTCATCGCTGAGGATGACCAAGAAATCCGCGAATACCTCATACAAGAGTTGTCAAACAACTATAAAGTTATTGGCTGTGAGAATGGTAAGGAGGCTTTGACAGAGGTGCTGAAGACCATTCCTGACCTTCTGATTTCCGATATCATGATGCCTGAAATGGATGGCAATACTCTCTGCTCAAAGGTAAAGGCTAATCCTGCCACCAGCCACGTGCCAGTCATCCTTCTGACAGCAAAGAACCGGGACGAGGACCAACTAGAGGGATTAGAGACGGGTGCAGACGCTTATATCATCAAACCTTTCAATATGGATATTCTTCGTCGCACCATCGTCAACCTCATCCATTCACACCAGATGTTGCGTTTGAAATACGGACGTAATGACCAGTTGGAGGAGAAGGTAGATGAGGTACAAATGAAGTCACCCGACGACAAACTGCTGGAGCGTATTATGGCTGTCATCAACAAGAATATCAGCAATGCCGACCTGAGTGTAGACTTCATTGCTGACGAGGTGGGTATCAGCCGTGTTCATCTGCATCGTAAGATGAAAGAGCTGACAGGGCAGACACCTCATGATTTCATTCGTAATATCCGTCTGAAGCAGGCGGCAAACCTGCTAACCAACCAAAATGTGAATATCACAGAAGTGATGTATGCCTGCGGTTTCAACAATGCCGCCTCTTTCTCGACTATCTTCAAGAAGTTCTACGGCATGTCGCCACGAGAGTATATGAACGAAAGAAAAGAAGGAAAGTAATCCACTTTCCTTCTCTTCCTGACAATATTTCAAATCGCTCTTACTTAAGTATTTTCTTTCCTTGGTAGATATAGACACCCTTCGTTGTCGGCTCCCCTGCGAGTCTGCGACCACGAAGGTCATACCAATGGGTGTCCTTTGCCTTGACATCGGCACGTATCACGTTGATTCCAGTGACAACACCCTGGATAGCACCACTTTCATTATAGTAACCTCCGTTTTTGAAGTCAAGATCACTGGTCTGTCCACCGTTCCCGTTATGGAAAATGATATAGGCAGGATTACCACTACGATCCATTAAGGTTGTGGTATTGGGCTTATAACACTTTCCATCCCATGTCCATTTCCAAACATTCTTACCATTATTGGTTCCCACCTTAGTACAGAGCGTTGCGCTATTCCAATTGCCACTGGTGAAATTACAGTCACTATTCCAAGCCCAGCAACGAACAGTGGTCCAAGAGGTAGGAGCCTCGAAGAAGGCACATGTCTCTCCCTCATTGACTACGCAGAAGTCTGGAGCCGTGAAGGTCTCCTCCTTGATGTCATCCAAAGCGGATATGTCCACCCCATCACTCACGTACATCTTATAATTAGTACCCTCAACGGCAAGTTTGAAACCATCTGTAGATGCCGTGGCAGCACCCAACAGCAACAGCACATCACCCTTGGTTCCTTTTACTTTCAGGACATATCCATTGCTGGATGCCGTCTTGGTATCAATAGTACTCTGGTTGTGGATTCCTGCTGCCTTGCGCACCAATATCTGTTTCTTAATGGCAGCCTTATAGGTCTGCCAGTGCTTCAGCCATACACAGGGTGTTCCCGGCATTGTAAGAATGTAAGCGTTAGCTGCCTCCACATTGGCATAAAGAGGGGCGGAGGGACTATCTGCTCCAGGACCTGTGTCATGGTTATCCACGAAAGTCACAGCATAGCGTTTGTAGTCATTGTCATTGGCTAAACTACCGTCATTTAGTCGGGTCCACTGGTTGTTACTAAAGGCGTCATTGATATAATACTTCAACGGGAAGTCGAAGGCAGCCGACTGGATGACACCGTCTTGCTTGGTGCCATTCAACCAGTTGGTAACTACTGTTTTGTTACCATCCCAGCACTCCCCGACAGAGAAACGTGGCTGGGCAGTCTTATTATACAGACCTACATATTTTGCTGCATAGCCTTTCACAAAATCATAACGGAATCCCACATAGCCTAAATCATTCATAAGGAAATCAAGATAGGCATTCACATTCTTCTGAACATTTTCGCCTGTATGGTCAAGATCGCGGGCTCCACCCCAAGACTCTCCTGTGTCTGCTGCACCAGTAGGATTATAACCATTGTCTTTCGACTCGTCATCCTTACAAATATCTGCCGCCGTCAACTGATAGGTTACACCTTTATAAGTCTCTGCAGGGAAATTCAGCCAATTGCTGTTGACACTGGCACGATGATTGATGACCACGTCCTCAATGATGCCCACATTCTTTTCCTTAAAAGTAGCAATCATGCTACGCAACTGGGCTTCTGTACCGAATGCGCTCTTGTGATTGAACCAATAGACGGGATGGTATCCCATATTATTAGATGTACTATTCGCATAGGCAGAGTTCGGCACCCAGATCAACTCAAAGAACTGTGACAACTCATCAGCCTGCGACTCCAGTTTAGCCCAGTTGGTGTCCGTATAGGAGTTCCAATAGAAGCCTTGCAGCATCACGCCGCCATAGTTTGCGGGCCACCCTTGAGCCGAAGCGGTCAGCGTGGCAACCAATACGATTAATGTCGTGTAGATTTTCTTCATCATATCTCAGCAGTTTTTAGTTCTTGTGTGCAAAGATAGTGCTTTTACCCTCACGTTATTCTTTTGACCCGTTAAATATGGGTTGGACGCTCATGCAATCGGTTGCACGGACAACTAAAACAGGAACATTTTTTCCCCTTTTACTTGCGGTATTCAATATTTTTTCGTACCTTCGCACCCGTTAAAACCAAAACTATCATCAACTATGCCAAGAAAGCAAGATGGAATGCCCTTTGAGGTTCATCCCTCCCCCATGAAAGGGAAGGACGGCAAGAACCTGTTGTATGTCCGTCCACGCAGTGGACAGAAGGTAACGATGAGACAACTGGACGAGTATTGTGCCCAGCACTATGCCTTGCGTCCCGGAGAACTCACCCGCTCGTTCAATGCCTTTATCCAGGCGACGGGCTATTACCTTGCCGAGGGTTATCGGCTGGAGACACTGATCGGCACGTTTGCCCCGAAGATAGGACTATGCCGTGAGATTACTGACGCAAAGGACATCAAGACACACGATGTCCGTTTCGAGGGCATCGAGTACAAGTCGGTGAAGTCGTTCGAGGAGAGTGTGCGCAACTGGCTCCGAGGTTTCCGACGTGCCAACAACCCCGACACCCAGGAGTTGCTTGCCGACACAGAACATATCGACCGTGCCCTCCAGCGGAGTCTCCAGGGAATCGGCTACACCACCGTCCGCCGTTTCGCCCTATTCGCCAACCTCACCAAATACTCCGCTCGCAAGCAACTGGAGGAATGGTGCCAAGGTGACACCCCCCGTCTGCTGAAGACCAAGCAAGGTCAGCAGTTCATCTATACGGAAGTGTAAGACATGCCCTATTTAATTATTAATAATGTGTAAAATATGGCATACATTTACAGACACAAACCTTAGGGCAGTATTAGCCCTCTAACCCTGCTATCCCTGCTACAGAAAGGCTGAAATACTGATGTACAAAGGGCGGAGCCTGTAGCAGGGTTGTGATTTATCCTGCTACAATGGTGCTACAACCCTGCTACAGCATTCTCCTGCTGTCTATTTTCTGAGAGTCAGATAATAGCCACGAATACCACTGATTCCTCCTCTGGGGTAGTTGAGTTTCTTGATGGCTATCCCCAAGGATTTCAGATTGGGTACATCGCTGGCTTTCAACTGTTTGGCGATTTCTTTCTGGATGTCCGTGGTTTTCCAAAGATTCTCCTTGCAATGCTGGTCAGCCGGCTCAAACAGACTCTGCAGGATCAGCTCTGGTGACGATAGTTGCTGATAGGACTTGTTATGCTCCTGTATCTCCTGCTCGTCCTCACTGGTAAACCAGTAGACACAACCCTTCTGACGCAACTCCGTCACTGCCTGTGCATACATCTGCTTATAGGGTACAGGGGCTGTCATGTCAATCTCTCCCGACACCTCTACACACAGGTAGCGACGACTGCCGTCACCACTGGGCAGGGGTGTGGTATCGTTGGTGGTGGCGATGAACGAGCACAGACGGGGTGTCATCGTATACTGGTCGGAGCGCATCTTCCTCGCCTGTATGTCCTTCTCTGTCAACAGTCGTTTGATCTTCGCCTGCTCACGTTCCGTCTTGGCATTATACTCATCGATACATACCAGCCACATACGACTCAGGACACGCTCCACCTGCTCGGCATTCTCCATCTTGATGTCGTCCATGTAGTACTCACGCATGGAAGGAGGCAGGATGTTCTTGCAGAAATTCGACTTCCTCATGCCCTGTCCGCCGATCAGCAGCGGCACCATTGAGTTACCATAGTCACGGTTGAGGTTGAGTGCCTGCGCCACCATGGCGAGAAACCAGCGGTGGAAGAACGTCTCCCAGTGCGGATAGTTTGTGGGAAGACGACGGGCGAAGGCTCCGATATAGTCCTGCTTCCCGTCCCACTCCCCCACGGCGGCAAGGAACTCGTGGATGGGGTTATAGTCTTGGATATGTGCTGACTCGACGTAGGTACGGATATCATTCATCCAACTCTCACCGCCCTCTTTCATCTCTTCCACGACGATACTCTTCAAGTGCCTGTCCGTCAATGGTTTCCATTCCTTGTAGGTCAAGTCGTTGGGACGGTATTCCGTCACTTGTTTCACCACGTTATAGCGCAGTTGGTAGCGACGGTCGAAGAACTCCACGATGGAGCGCATGATACGCTCTTTCTCATTCATCTGTGAGAGTGGCTTCCCGCCCTGTGGTTTCTTGTAGGCATTGCGGAAAATCTTGCGGATGACATCCTCGGAGAGCGTGCGGAAACGACTCTGCCAACGGGTGCGCTCCACACTGTCCTCCTCACCCAGAT
>Ga0247608_10003447_pt1 | contig 18430 bp, 14 predicted proteins | sample 176DNAGHGlowgp2_FD_193490 | JGI IMG/M metagenome (GOLD analysis project Ga0247608, IMG submission 193490) | Sheep rumen microbial communities from Palmerston North, Manawatu-Wanganui, New Zealand - 1766 DNA GHGlow gp2 | ecosystem: Host-associated > Mammals > Digestive system > Stomach > Rumen ... | reverse complement strand
CCCTCTGGATGCGCAGCAAGAAAAAACGCAAGCCGCTCCTCGTGGCAGCGGACGTGTACCGCCCTGCAGCCATCAAGCAGTTGCAGGTGCTCGGCAAGTCTATCGGCATCCCGGTCTACGAAGAAGGCCAGGGCGACCCGGTGGAAATCATCAAGCACGGTTACCAGTACGCCAAGGACAACGGCTTCGACCTCGTGATTTACGATACCGCGGGCCGCCTGCAGATTGACGAAGAACTGATGCAGGAACTCGAGAAGGCGAAGGAAGCCGTCCACCCCGACGAAATCCTGTTCGTGGCCGACGCGATGATCGGTCAGGAAGCGGTGAACGTGGCCGAGACCTTCTGGCAGCGCCTCTCGTTTACGGGCGTGTGCCTCTCGAAGATGGACGGCGACACCCGCGGCGGTGCGGCACTCAGCATCAAGAAGATGACGGGCGTGCCCATATGCTTTATCGGCGTGGGCGAAAAGCTCCCCGATATCGAGCTGTTCCACCCCGACCGCATGGCGAGCCGCATTCTCGGCATGGGCGACGTGGTGAGCCTCGTGGAAAAGGCGCAGCAGGTCATCGACGAAAAGGATGCGAAGGACCTCAAGAAGAAGATTCTCAACAACACGTTCGACCTGAACGACTTCCTGAACCAGCTCCGCACCATCAAGAAGCTCGGCCGCATCAAGGATATCCTCGGACTCATCCCGGGTTTGAACAAACTACCGCTCGACCAGATTGACGAGAAGCAGTTAGTTTATGTGGAAGCCATCCTCAGCTCCATGACCCCGAAGGAAAGGAAGAAGCCGCAGATTCTGGACGGAAGCCGCAAGAACCGCATCGCGAAGGGTTCGGGCACCGAGATTTCGCGCGTGAACGCCGTGCTCAAGCAATACGACGACATGAAGGAAATGTTCAAGAAGGTGGGCGACATGGCCCGCAAGCAGAACAACGGCGGCCAGATTGGCAGCAACTACACGCCGCCCAAGGTCAAAAAGAAGAGAAAATAACGACTAGGGAGGGGTTCTCCCTCGTAGGCAATTTCGGCGTTTTAGCGTAAATAATTACAAAATGACCTAATTTTACACTATATGAAAAAATTTTTCGTATAGTGCTTTCTTTTTTGTAAGAAAAATGGTAGATTGTAGACAGCAATATTTTCAAAAAACGAAAAAACAACAAAAAAAGGAAAATAAATGGCATCTACCTCCTATTCCGCTAACGCGCTCGTCACGGCCCTCAAGAAACCCCGTGACAAATTCACCAAGGAAGATATCAAAAAGTACATCTTCGACAACGGCATCCGCCACCTGAACTTCATGTACGCCGGCGGAGACGGCCGTCTCAAGACCCTCAACTTCGTCATCAACGATGCCGACTACCTGGACGAAATTCTCAGCTGCGGCGAACGCGTAGACGGTTCATCGCTGTTCAGCTACATCGAAGCCTCCTCCTCCGACCTCTACGTGGTGCCGAAATTCTCCTCCGCATTCATGGACCCGTTCGCAGAACTCCCGACTCTCTGCCTGCTCTGCAGTTTCTTCAACAAGGACGGACAGCCGCTGGAATCTTCCCCAGAATACACGCTCCACAAGGCATGCGAAGCCTTCAAGAAGGAGACCGGCATGGAATTCCAGGCCATGGGCGAACTGGAATACTACGTGATTGCCGACGACATGGGCGAATTCCCGGCCGTTGACCAGAGGGGTTACCACGAATCAGCACCGTTCGCGAAGTTCAACGAGTTCCGCCAGCAGTGCATGCTCTACATCGCGCAGGCCGGCGGCCAGATCAAGTACGGCCACAGCGAAGTGGGCAACTTCACGCAAGACGGCAAGCTCTACGAGCAGAACGAAATCGAGTTCCTCCCCTGCCCGGCAGAAGACGCGGCCAACCAGCTCACCATCGCCAAGTGGATTATCCGTAACCTCGGCGCACAGCTCGGCCTCGACGTGACGTTCGCCCCGAAGATTACCGTTGGCAAGGCGGGTTCGGGCCTTCACATCCACATGCGCATCATGAAGGACGGCAACAACCAGATGCTCAAGAACGGAGTCATCAGCGAAACCGCCCGCCGCGCCATCGCCGGCATGATGAAACTCGCCCCGTCCATCACCGCGTTCGGCAACCAGAACCCGACATCTTACCTGCGCCTGGTGCCCCACCAGGAAGCCCCGACCAACGTGTGCTGGGGTGACCGCAACCGCTCCGTGCTGGTACGCGTACCGCTCGGCTGGGCATCGAAGACCGACCTCTGCAAAATCGCGAACCCGAACGAGAAGGGCACGAGTTACGACACGCACCAGAAGCAGACCGTGGAAATGCGCTCCCCGGATGCATCCGCCAACGTGTACCTGCTCATGGCCGGCCTCTGCGTCGCCTGCCGCTACGGCCTCTCCCTCAAGGACGGCCTGAAGGTGGCCGAGCAGACCTACGTGAACGTGAACATCCACAAGAAGGAAAACGCGAAGCTTTTGAGCAAACTCGACACTCTGCCGGACAGCTGCTGGGCCAGCGCCGACTGCCTTGCCAAACAGAGGAAGGTGTACGAGGAATTCGGCGTGTTCAGCCCGGCGATGATCGACGGCATCATGGCACAGCTCAAGGCCTTCAAGGACAAGACGCTCCGCGCCCAGGTCACGAAGTCCAAGACCGCCATGCAGAAGCTCGTGAAGACGTACTTCTACTGCGGCTAATACATCGCGCGCAATTTCAAAACAGGGTTCCGGTTTTTACCGGGACCCTTTCTTTATTCGATTTCCACCTTGATATCCACGCCGGGGAACACGGGTTTCGGCGCGTTCACGACAGGCGAAAGGATTCGGCGCACCGCCGAGAGGTCGTTCGACTTCAGGTACAGTTTTACCCAGCGAACGTTCTGCACCACGGGGATAAACGCATCCACCGGGCCCATGACCATCAGGCTCTTTTCGGCGCGGCAAAGCGCTTCCACGCGGGCGACAGCATCGCGCAGGGCGCCCTCGTCACGGCTCCCGAAGGAGACCTCCACCATCTTGCAGAACGGCGGATAGAATGCATCCTTGCGATCGCGGGTTTCCATCTCGGCAAAGCCCGCAAAATCGTGGTGGAGTGCGAAGTTCATCACCGGCTCGTTCGGATTCTGCGTCTGGATTAGCACGCGGCCCGTACCCCCGGCACGGCCCGCACGCCCCGCCGTCTGGCTCAGCAACTGGAACAGCCTCTCCGTACTGCGGAAATCGGGCATCCCGAAACCGCTGTCGGCACCCACGACGCCCACGAGTTTCACGCCCGGAAAATCGTGGCCCTTCGCGACCATCTGCGTGCCGAGCAGAATGTTGTATTCGCCCTTCCGGAACGATTCCAGAATCTTCTCGACCGAGCCCACGTTCTGCGTGGTATCGCGGTCCATGCGCACAATCTTTGCATCCGGCACCCACTCCAGGATTTCTTCCTCGAGCTTTTCGATGGCACCGCCCACGAACTCGTATGTTTCGGCCCCGCAGGCACGGCACGGCGTGTTCACCGGGTAAAGCAGCCCGCAGTAGTGGCACAGCAGGGAATTGTACTGCCTGTGGTAAACGAGCGGCACATGGCAGTTTTTGCAGTAGAGCGTCTCGCCGCATTCCCCGCAAATGCGGACCTTGGAATACCCGCGGCGGTTCATGAGCACAATCGCCTGGTCGCCATCCGCAACGCACTTCACGAGGGCGTCGCGCAAATCGGGCGACATGAGGATCCCCTTCTGCTGGCGGACCTTCCCCATATCGACGATGCTCACCTCGGGCAGGCTCGCCGACGTCGCGCGCTTCTGCAACTTGAGGTATTTTAATTTATCTGTATTTGCATTATGGAAGGTCTCGATGCAAGGGGTCGCGCTCCCGAGTACCACGAGCGCCCCGTACTTGTAGGCCAGGTGGAACGCGAGTTCGCGGGTATGGTAGCGCGGGGCGGGGTCCTGCTGCTTGAACGAGGAATCGTGTTCCTCGTCGAGAATCACGACATCGAAATCGAACGGTGCAAGTATCGCGCTCCGGGTCCCGAGAACCACACGCGCGCTCCCTTCCAGAATCGAGACGAAGGATTCGCGCCGCTTCGGGGCGGAGAGCGCCGAGTGCAGCACGTGCACGGGCACCCGCAAAAAGTCCTCGAACCGGCCCGCCGTCTGCGGGGTCAACCCGATTTCGGGAACGAGAATCAAGACGCGCAACCCGCGGCTCAACGCCTCGTAGGCAAGTTCCTGGTACACGCGCGTCTTGCCCGAACCGGTCACGCCATGCAAGAGCGAGCCCCGGAAGCCCGTACCCGAAAGGTCGGACACGAGCGAGTCGAGCGCCACCTGCTGTTCGTCGGTAAGCGGGGGCACGTCGGGGCGCGCGGGCATCTGGGCAGCCGCACCTTCCTCGCCCGAAACTTCGCCAGCCTCCGCTTGCCTTGCCGCAAGCGCATCGAGATACTTCCCGAAATCGGCAGGCCAGAACACGTCCAGCGCCTTCATCGGCGTGCTTATATAGTAACGCGCCACCCATTCGAGCGATTCCATGTACCGCTCGTTAAAAACGTAGCCCGACGCATGCGGGTAGGCGCACCGCACGTTGAACGCGGGCCTTTCCGTATGCACCTTCGCGACAACCGCAAGCGACGGTGCCTTGCGTGTTGCAAACTGCACCCAGACCACGCTCCCCCGCCGGATTTCAGGGCCGGCAAACAGCCCGGAAGGAACCCCGTAAGTATAGACGGAGGGCGCCTGCGGGATATACACCTCGCAGAACCGCTCCAGGGTTTCCGGGGCGTGTTTCACCCGAATTTGCTCGGGCGCTTCCGTTTTGGGTATGCGTTTTGCCATTTTACCCCCAAAGATAGGTAAACTGCACCCCGTTTCTACCCGTTTATTTGCCAAAAAAACAAGATTTTCTTAAACCACTTGTAATCTTTTTATTTAGATTATGATACACGGACCTTATCAAGGCCCGCCAACTTACTGGAGATTCCTATGAGCTTATTGGATGCATTGAGACCGAAATGGCAGAATTCCAACCCTGAAAAGCGACTCGAAGCTGTCGAAGACATGGACGTTCGCGAACAGAGCACCTTGGAACGCATTGCCCTTTCGGATGAAGATAGTAGCGTTAGAACCGCAGCCGTTAAAAAACTTACCCTGATTCCGTCCCTTTCGGCAATTTCGAAGAAGGACAGCGAGGCAGGTGTACGTCGCTTGGCTGAATCGCGTTATTTTGAAGAAGTCACCAAGATGCTCAAGGACTATCGTGAACCGGCAAACGAGGAAGTACTCAAGTACGTAGACGACATCAAGGACACCCGCTATGCCGAAGAACTTGCAAAATCCATGCCCAACTCCGAGCTCCGCCTGGAACTCATCAAGAAGACGGGCAAGGTCAACGTGCTCACGTACGCCGCCAATAAGGATGCCAAGGAAGAAATCGCAAAGACCGCAGTGGACCGCATTGAATCGGAATCCTCGCTCACGGATATTTCGAAGAGCTCGAAGCACTCCTCTGTAAGGAAAATCGCCATCGAAAAGATCCGCGCCAAGAAGGAAGTCGAAGACGGCGGCAAGAGGGCCGAAGCCCTGCTCAACGGCAAGAGGAACGCGCTTATCCAGCAGGCGCACTCGCTCGCCGGCAAAAAGAACCCGCAAGAGGTCAAGGACCAGTTCGAAGCCCTGATGAACGAGGCGAAAACCCTCGGCATGGGCGACAAGCAGGCAACCCTTGACGAAATCTACGCAAGCTACAAGAAGTTCCTCGCCGAAGCCGATGCCGAACGCGCTGCCGCCGAAAAGGCGAATGCCGAGAAGGAGGCGAGCAAACAGCAGCTTTCTGCCCTCCTTGAAGAATTCGAGGGCATCATCGCCTCTGACAATGCAAGCGAAAAGGCAGACCGCATCGCCGAAATCGTTGCCGAATGGAACGAGAAGAAGTCCATCATGGATGCAGAATCGGTAAAGCGCTTCAATCTCGCCCTCCTCAAGAGCCAGGAACTCAAGAAGGCCGACACCGCAGTTACCGAAACGGAAGTTGACACCGCCGACGAGGACAAGGCCCGCAAGCAGTTGCTTGACATGCTGCAGGCCATCGCCGATTCCGAAGTTTCGGAAACGACCCAGAAGCACGTGCACTCCATCGTGCGCGAATGGGAAAAGCTCCCGCTCCTCGAAGGTTCCGACCTGAACCTCCAGAGTTACAACGCCCTGCGCAACAAGCTCAAGGAAAAGATTGCGGCCTTCGAAGAGACCGCCCAGAAGCGCTACGAAGAAAACGCCGAAAAGCTCCGCAAGCTTATCGAGCGCGTAAAGGGCTTCGACGAGAACGAAGACTTCAAGAACCTGAGCCAGAAGCTCCGCGACACGTTCGCCGAATGGAAGAACATCGTGGGCGAACAGAAGTTCAAGTACCACGACCTGTGGCTCGAGTACAAGAGCGCTACCGAGCGCTTCCAGGAAATGCGCCAGTGGGAATCCTGGCACAACGAGAAGGACCGTGCAGGCATCCTCGAAGAGATGGAAATGCTCGCCAAGGAACCCGGTAGCCAGGACGTGCTCAACAAGCTGCGCGAATTCAGCAACAAGTGGAAGAACATCGGCCCCGTCTCCCCTGCGAAGTTCGCGGAATTCCGCGACAAGTTCCAGGCCCTGTTTACCCAGATTCGCGACAACTGCTCGCAGTTTATCGAAGAACGTGAAGTCGAACGCCAGAAGAACCTCGAAAGCAAGCAGGAACTCTGCAAGAAGATCGAGGACCTGGTCGCCGACACCACAATCTTCTGGAAGGACAAGTACAAGGCCATGCAGGAAATCCAGGAAAACTGGAAGAACATCGGCATGGTGCCCAAGGAAAGCCTGAACGCGCTTATCGAAAGGTTCAAGGCCGCATCGAACGCATTCTTTGCCCAGTACAAGGAAAGCATCAAGCAAGAAGACCAGAACCGCGAGACGAACCTCGAGAAGAAGTTGAAACTCATCGAGGAAGCCGAGGCTCTCAAGGAATCTACCGACTGGAACGCGACCTCCAACAAGCTCAAGCAGTTGCAGGATGCCTGGAAGGCCACCGGTCCCGTGCCCAAGAGCAAGTCCGAGGAAATCTGGACCCGCTTCCGTAGTGCGTGCGACGCATTCTTCGACAAGAAGCGCAGCCACTTCGAGGAAATGGACAACGAGAAACAGGCCAATCTAGCGAAGAAGGTCGCCCTTTGCGACAAGCTCGACGCGATGGATACAAACAACGTAACTGCAGAAGCGACCGAAGCCATCAAGGCCATCCGCGAGGAATGGAAGGCCATCGGCATGGTGCCGAAGGAATCCGTCGAGGCTATCAACGAGCGGTACAATTCCAAGATGAACCTGTTCATTACCGCCATGGCCGCAAGCGACGAAGGCCTCAAGAAGCAGCTCGACAAAATCAAGGCCCGCAAGCTGGAACTGATTGGCAAGGTGAAGCAGTTCGCCGAAAGCGCAGGTTCTAACCAGCTCGCCGATGCCGTCCGCGACATTCAGAAGGAATGGCGCGAGCTCGGATCTTGCGGCGTCGAGGATTCCGAAATCCACAAGGAATTCCGTAGCGCCTGCGACGATTTCTTTACCCGCCGCCGCGACCAGCTTGACATCCAGGAACAGGCCCGCGAGAACAACCTCCAGAAGAAGCAGCTCCTGTGCGAACAGGCCGAAGACCTGCTCACCGACCTGAGCGAGGCCACCGTCGCCGCCGCGATGAACAAGGTGAAGCACCTGCGCAGGCTGTGGAAGGAAGTCGGTGCGGTTCCCCGCGAACAGTCCGACAAGATCTGGAAGCGCTTTAACGGAGCATGCGACAAGGTGTTTGCCTTCGGCCGCAAGGACGAACCTGCAGCACCGAGCAACCCGGCATAAAGCACTAGGGCTCGCGCCCGGCAAACATCACAACAATATTTAATGGATGGTAAAAACTTACCATCCATTTTCTATTTTTGGGAATGCAATGAAATTCCCTCCTTGGACAAGCGTTTCGGAAGCAGCCGACCTGCTAAAGGCCGGCGAGGTCGTCGCCATCCCGACAGAGACCGTCTATGGGCTTGCGGGGAACGCATACAACCCCGAAGCGCTTGCGAAGATTTTTGCCGCCAAGGAGCGCCCGACGTTTGACCCGCTTATCGTGCATATTGCCGACATCGCGGAACTGGAGAACGTCGCCCGCGACATTCCCAAAAGCGCATACCGGCTGGCGGAAGCCTTCTGGCCAGGCCCGATGACCATCATCCTCCCGAAGAAGGACTGCATCCCCGACCTTTGCACGAGCGGGCTGCCCTCGGTGGCGGTAAGGTTCCCGAGCCACCCCGTAGCGCAGGCGATTATCAAGAAATCGGGACTCCCGCTTGCAGCCCCGAGCGCAAACCTGTTCAAGCACGTGAGCCCAACGACCGCAGAGCACGTGGCTGCACAGCTTGCGGACCGCATCGCGGGAATCGTCGATGGCGGGCCGTGCTCCGTAGGGGTCGAAAGCGCCATCATCTCGCTTGCCGGAGATGTGCCGACAGTGCTCCGCCCGGGGGCGATTACGCCCGAGATGTTCAAGGCGGTGCTCGGCGAAGTCGCCGTCAAGGAATCCACAAGCAAGCCCGGGCAGGCCATGCAGGCGCCGGGCCAGTGCGATACGCATTACCGCCCGCAGGTGCCGCTCTATTTCGGAGAGGTGCCCGCAGGTTACAAACTGCCGGAGCATACTGCGCGCATCGCGTTCGGGAACCAAGCCGGAGCGATTCCTGCCACAGTGAACTTGTCTGCAACGGGCGACATGACCGAGGCGACCGCAAGGCTATACGCCTACATGCACGACCTGGATACACCCAATTACGATTTGATTCTTGTGGACCCGATACCCAACAAGGGAATCGGCATCGCCCTGAACGACCGCCTCAAGCGCGCCAGCATCAAGACATTGCCCCTTACTGATTAAAATCCATAAATCAGTGATTTAAGCGATTAATCAGCAGGTCGCACTTCCTGAGAATGCCGTTTTTCGCACAAATTCGCCATTTCTTGATTGGCACACTTCTTGCAATTATAGGGGTATGGAAAAGACTCGCCAACAGAAAATTAGGGAGAAGGAAGCGGAGATCCGCAAGCAAAAATTCTTCGACCCGACATACGACCCTGTATTCAAGAAAATCTTCAAGAACAAGAAGAACCTCATCCACTTCTTGAATGCGGTCTTGCACCTTGAAGGGGATAGCAGGATAAAGTCCGTCGACCACCTCAAGCCGACAGTCAAGTTGCGGAACCAGGCTGGCAACGAGAAATCGGGCAGTTTCGACATACACGCAAGGACAATGTGCGGGAAGTTCATCGACGTAGAGATGCAACGTGCAATTCAAGAGGATTTCCTAGATCGCATCGAGCTATACTCCATGCTGCTTTCTGCCAACGCAAAAATTGCGATGGATGCCGAGGCAACCGCGAAACAGCGGGAAGAACACCCCTACCTCATGCCGACGGTGTATTCCATATGGATCTGTAACTTCAGGGTGCCGTTCTGCAGGCATTTTCGCGAAGAACTGGCGCTTTTCCGCACTGCCGACGTGGGAAAGCCCCACCCCTTGACGGTCTATCCTAAGAAAAAGTATATTATCATAGACTTGACCCGGTATGTCCCACAGGAGGGCGAATCACTGGAAAACCAGTGGATAGAACTATTCAGGAACATGCCGACAGCAAATGCCATGCCGCACGGCGTAGACAAGGTCGTGAGGGCAGTCTACAGGCAGTTACTGGTCAGCAAGGCGAAGGCAAGGTTTATTACGGAGGTCGCGACGGGTATGATTGACAGGGATGAATACAACGCATGCATGAGCTACGCACGCAACAAGGGCCGCGCAGAAGGACTAGAGAAAGGTCTTGCAGAAGGGCGTGCCAAAGGACGCGCTGAAGGAGAAAAGCGCGGAGAAGCACGAGCAAACAGGAAATTTGCGACCGAAAAGAAAAAAATTGCCCAGTTTCTCCGGTCAAAAGGCGTTTCCGTCAAGTTGCTAAACGCGGCAATGGCGATAAAGTAACCCGTATTATAGGCGAGCCATTCAATAGCCGGTTTACATCGGGAACAGCGGGTAGTGTTCCTTGGTATAGGCCCGCGTGTAGGCGTTAAAGTGCCACCATTCGCTTGAAAGCGAAACCCAGCCGGCACGCTTCATGATGCTGCGCAAGAGCTTGCGATTATCGACCTGCTGTTGCGTGAGTCGCCCGCTATTGAGGGCATCGGCCTCGCCCACCTCGCCCGCACAGCGCTCGAACGAATCGAAATCTGTTCCCATGTCGAGCAAAACGCCCGTGGAATCAGCCAGCGAAAGGTCCAGCGCGAGGCCGTAATTGTGGAGCCCGCCCGTCTTTCCCGAAGACACGTAGTTCGTATACGGCGTGCCCACGACCGCCTGCTTGAGCGCGGATTGCGCGTACATCGGGCGCGCCGCATCGAATATCACGAGCGTGTAACCGGGCAGTTCCTTCGCGATAAGTGAAAGTGAACGCTTCAACTTCGGCAAGGCATCGCGGTGCACGAACGCCCGCTGGATTCCGCAGTACATGTCATGCCCCGTTACGTTGTTAAAAGTCCCGTAACGCAGGTCCATGCGCAGCCCCTTCATGTTCGTGATTTCTACCAGGTTCGTATCCTTGCTCGCGTATTCCACCCACTGCTTGGCGGCGGTACAGAACCGCAGCGGCTTTTCCGGCTTCTTGGGTTCAAAGGGTATGTCTGTCTCGTGGGCAAAGCAAAAGGCAGCCCCCCATAAAACCGCAATTAAAAGAAACGCAATGGATGTCCTTGCCGAACAAGTTCGGCTGCGACATGACGACACCGAAAAAACACTTTTCATTGCCGCTAAATTCCCAGCTGGACTTCGACACCGAACTGGAAGTAGAGTCCCATGCCCTTCGCCATGAAGGGTTCCAGCCTGAAGCCGTTCTCCGAATTCTTGTCGTTATCTTGCGTGACCCACGAGCGTTCACGCGCATTCTCGGAACCGAGGAACTTCAGCGCACTCACATCGAGATTCGCAAAGACGTTGTCCAGTTCCAGGTAGAAGCGCGACTTGCGGAAGAAACCCTTCTCGCGAATGATGTCAAGATTCACGCGGATGTCCGTCCTGAACATGTCAGTAAATTCGTTCAGGTCACGAAGCATGCGGGTTCCGTTCTCGCGTGTCATCGGGTCTGACGGCGTTATCCGGTAATAGTACAGCGGGCGGTGCAACGCGGCATGGTGCGTGAGGATAATCGAGAACAGCGAATCCTTGCGCGGGTAGAACCTGAAGTGCGAAATGATATCCAGCCTGGAGTTCGCTTCCCACGGGAGCGAGCCCTCGTCCAGTTCGTATTCACCGTAGACGGAACTCACGTTCGTCGCCATCGAGAAGTGGTGCGAGGTCTTCCATTCCATACGGGCATTCGCGCCGAGCACCCAGGCATAATCCACCGGCGTAATATCCTTATACTGCGCATAAGCCTTGGGCAGCGGCATCACCGGGTCAAAATAGTAACGGCCAAAGCCACTCGCCTGCGCAATCAAGTACTTGGAGTTGTAGCCCATTCCAAGCTTTGCAGACGCACCCGTCTCAAGGCGCCCCGTAAGGTCACCGTCATCGTAAAGGTGCTTCCAGTCGCTACGGTACGCGGCATTACCGAACACTCGCCAGTACGTGGTATCCTTTTCGGTCAGGTTCTTCTCGAAATCGACAGACGCCGTCGGGCGTGCATTGTGGTCCATCGCATCGGCTACCGCACCAAGCGAGAATATCGTCTGCGAGTAGTCGCCCTTCCAATCAAAACGGCTCACTCCCGAAAGTACGCCCGTCTGGTAGTCATCGGGCTGCGACCCGCCAAAATCAATGTAGCTGCGGTCAAGGAGATGATGTTCGTAAAGCAGCGCCCCGCTCACGGCAGAACCGAGCAACTTGGTCTTAAACTGCTTGTCGGCGCCCACGCTGAAGGTCGTATGCGTTTGCTCGTAGGCATCAATAAACGCGGCCATCTCCTTCGTCGAGGCGTTGCTCCTGAAACCCGTAGTATCTTGGATTGTATCGCTCAGGTACTCGCGCACAACACCCGCATGCAAGCTCGTGCCGAACTTGGAGGCGTATTCCGCACCCACGACAAGGTAGGTCTGTTCGCCCCTGATAATATCGACCGAATTCACCTCATCATACGCTGTCGAGGTATCCTGGCTTATGGAATATTCGTCCATGCTGTACAGGGCTCGCAGCGCCCACGTGTTGCCCATGGAATCAGAACCGTTCAACTGCGTGTAGAAATCCATCGCCGTAAGGTCGAACGGGTCCGACGACTTCACGCGGCAATCGCTCGCGCAGTCACCATCGCGCTTCTTGAATTCAGTAAAGAACTTCTCGCCCAAGTTCTTGAGCATGTCGCCATCGAGCCTGCGGAAGGCGAAGCGGAAACTGTCCCAGAACAGGAACGGGGAATCGAACTGGATTTCCTGGAGCGTAAGGCCCGCAGAGCCCTTGAGCCCCCACTCGCCCTTCGTCTGCTCGGGAATGTACTGCACCGAGGTCGCAAGTCCCTGACCAATCGGGCCGCTACCGTAGTGGTCGTGAATCTCGATGCCGCTCAGTATGTGCGGGTTCACAACCGAAAGGTTGCCCGGGAAACCGATATCTAGGTGACGCATGTTGGGTATGCGAAGCCGCCCGAGGTGGTACGCCACGTCACCCGCGCGGGAACCCTCGTAATAGAGAGCGCTGCTGAAATCCTTCTGGCCCGAAATACCGGGCATCTGGCTCAGGTGTTCCGTAATATCAAAACGCATGCCTGCCGCATCTTCGAGCTTGTCGAGCGACACCTTGCGTTCCGGTTCCCACTTCACAGGTTCACCGCCACCGACAATCGTGCTCGAGCCCAAGTCGCGCAAGTCGCTCGAAAGCGTCACGACCATATCGAGCAAATCCGCATAATCCTGCAGGTCCACGTACACACTGTCGTAGCCCTCTTTCTGGAACACGAGGGAAGCGTTCTTGGAATCTACGGTAAACTCGAAACGGCCATCCGAAGAAGTCTTTGCAAGTTTCTTGCCCGAACGGTAGGTAATCTGCACGCCATCAAGCGGGAGGTCAGACCCCATCTCGAGCACAACACCCACGACAGGCGTAGGCGTCGCCGCAAAAAGGGATGTCACCAGGAACAGCGCAATAAGGAGCAGGGAACGGAATCTCATGTGTACTAAATTAGAATTTTATAGGGTGGTGCGACCACCGGAAACACGCTGCAGTTCGGGAAAATTTATATTTCTCGCGGTATGCTTGAGATTTTTCTAGTGCAAATGGAAGTCGCGCAGAACGACAAGGCGAAAAACTTCGCCAAGGTCGAGGCGCTCACGCAAGGGATCCGCATGGAGGCCGACTCTTTGGAAGGCAAAGCCAATGCGGGACTCATCGTGCTGCCCGAGATGTTCGCCACAGGCTACCTTCCGCTGCACCCGGAAAGCGCCGCCGAGGATTTTTCATGCGATAGCGCAGGCGAAACCGCACATTTTTTGCACCAACTAGCAAACAGGACTGGATGTGCCGTCATGGGTGCAGGGATTTCTGTCAAGAATGCTTGCGTAGATGCCGCATCAAGCGTTAGGACAGCGTCTTGCGATATTAGGACGGCGCCGCTCACGAATCACGCGAGCGTATATATGCCGGGCAACGCCACGGAATACGCGCACTACGACAAGCGCAAACCATTCTTTATGGAACAGGGAAAGTTCTGCGCAGGCGACAATATTAATTTATTCAAAATCAACGAATGGACCATCGCGCCGACAATATGCTTCGACCTGCGTTTCCCGGAACTCTACCGCGATGCCGTAAAGGCGGGAGCGATCCTCTTCACGGTGCAAGCCGCCTGGCCCGAAGCAAGAATCAATCACTGGAACACTTTGCTCAAGGCTCGCGCCATCGAAAACCAGGCGTATGTCGCCGCAGTGAACTGCGTTTCGCCAGATGGAAAGTACACAGGAAATTCACAAATTATCAACCCGCAAGGTGAAGTTATCGCGCAGGCGGAATCGGGTAAAGAATGTGTAATTTCGGCGTCGCTCGACATGGAATCCCTGCTAAAATACCGCAAGGTTTTTCCAGTGCTCAAAGAGATTTAGACGACACCGAAACAAATCGGCGTGACAAAAATCACGAAAGTTTGAATATGGCTAAATTCCGCAAAAAACAGCATTTTTTTGTAACTCATTATCGCACAATTAATTACAAAAACGCTACAAAAAAGTGTAATGTGAGCAAACTTACACTCGCAAAAAACCTGCTCAAAACACTCTTCTTTTTTTGAAAAAATAAACTATTTTCTGACTAGAAAATAAGTTCCACAATCTATTTCGAGGTTCCTATGACTTCTCCCGATATGAACAAGCTGAATTACGCTAGGGCCCTCATCCGTGCAGGACTCGCGCGGGATTTGATTCTCAAAATCACATCCATTTCTGGCTACCAGTATTCCCAGATCCAGCGTGAAGTTCTCGCCGCATAACGCCTGCGCCGAATGCAACTCGTTCTGACTATTCCTGCGCAGCCCGCCACTCAGATGAAAGAGAGGCAGGCTGCGCTTCTTGCATGTTATAAGGACGGCTCGCTCCTGCTAGACGCCCGCGATTTCGAGAAGCCCGCACGCTTCTACCTTGCCCCTGCCGACGTTTTCCCGTGGGACGAATTCGTCGGGAAACTGCTTTGCGCATGGCAACTGTGCGATTACAGCGATGTGCCCCCGCAGTTCAAGCCGCTCAAGCGGATTCCGCAGTACGTTATTGACGGGTTGCCCGCAGAAACGACCGCAAACAAACTAAAGATTCTTGCTACCCTCCGTTCGCAGGGGTACTTTAGCGCACTGACCGCACGAAAGTAGGCTGGCGGGCATATAAATCGCAAAAAAATGCATTTATACGCCCCGCGGTAAAATTCGGGGCATCTTTCAGGCAAGTTTTCACGCTTATTGCTATAATTTTGCACATGTTTAGCATGCAAGATATCGCAAGCAAGCGCTGGTTCATGGGAAAGGGACGCAAGATTGATTCCATCGAGACCGTGGACCGCGTCGCCATCGGGGAAACGTTTCTTTCCATCGTCCGCGTGAACTTTGCCGCAAGCGAAAACTGCGAGCCCGACCTCTACGTCATCATTGAAGACGAGACCCGCACTGCCGACTTTTTCTATGACGTGTTCTCGTGCGAGAAGGCAAGATACAGAGGAACGTCCGGCGAGTTTATGTTCATGCAGACAGAGAATTTCCCCGTAGATGTTTCCCTGCACGAGCTTTTCGATATAGCCCCGCTCGATGCCGAGCAGAGCAATTCCGCATTCGCTTCCGAGCACTTTTTTTTCAAGCTGTACCGCAGGCTTTTACCGGGAATACATCCCGAGGTCGAAATCATGGAGCAACTCGACCGCAAACGCTCCGGTGTGAGCCCGCAGCTCTACGGCACATGCTACTACGCAGATGCCACGGGAAAACACTACACCCTTGGGATTCTCGAGGAACGTGCAACCGGCATGCAGGATGCGTGGGCGTATTTCAACAGCGTGATGGACGCGCCGTGCGCCGAGGCTCTCGGGACAGCGACCGCGAAGATGCACCACGCCCTCAGGGGACTCCCGGGCACGCCCGCGCAAAATCCCGAAATTCCATTTGACAAGCTGGAACATCTTTTGAACAGCGCGGTCGCAGCAGATGCGGTGAGCGCGACAGATGCGGTGAGCGCGGATATTTCCGCAGGCAATGAAATGCGCAAACTTGCCGAAAAGGTGAAAGCGACTTTGCCGAAACTCAAGCGCATGGCGAAAGATGCGTTCGGAGCGCCAACCGGCAGCGAGTTGTTCACACCGCAGCGCATCCACGGGGATTACCACCTGGGGCAAGTGCTTGTTTCCGCCGCAGATTTCAAGATTCTCGATTTTGAAGGCGAACCTACCCGCAGTCTCGAATACCGCAGGGCACTGCGCACCCCACTTGTTGATGTCGCCGGAATGCTCCGCAGTTTCCAGTATGCGGGAGCAACATCCGGGTTCGACTGCACCGCATGCGAAAAGGCCTTCCTCGAAGGCTACGCGCAAGCCGCGCACGTAGATGCAGGCAATGCGCAAATCGACCTTGACACCCTCGAGCGCGCAGCCACCCCGTATATTCTAGCGAAGGCCGTTTACGAGGCCTGCTACGAACTCGAGTTCAGGCCCGGATGGTTCCACATCCCGGCCCGCGCACTCCTGAAACTCGCCGACTAGCCCGCCTGCCCACGCAAATTTCTATATTTGCTTTCGCTATGACAGTCGAAGAAATGGAAAAGCGCCTCCGCGACGAGGCCTCGGAACTAGCCGCCAACGAACCGCTCTCGAAGCTCATGCTCGAAGAGCAGGTGTTGAACCGCAAGAACTTTGCCGACATGCTATCCGTAACGCTCGCCTGTCAACTCGCGGGCGAAGTCATCGACCGTGCGGAACTCGAGAAGATGTTCAACGCGCTGTACATCAAGTACCCCGAACTGCTCGTTTCCGCCTGCAAGGACCTGAACGCAACCGTACTCCGCGACCCCGCCTGCACCAGCTACCTCGAACCGCTCCTGCTGTTCAAGGGGTTCCAGGGCCTGCAGGCCTACCGCGTGGCACACGCCCTCTGGACAGAGAACCGCCCGTTTCCCGCCAAGATGCTCCAGAACATCGTGAGCCGCAAGTTCGGCATGGACATCCACCCGGCAGCAAAAATTGGGCATGGCCTGCTGATTGACCATGCTACAAACATCGTCATCGGCGAAACAGCAATTGTCGGGAACAACGTGAGTTTCTTGCACGGTGTGACGCTTGGCGGTACCGGCAACGAGACCGGCGACCGTCACCCGAAAATCGGGAACGGCGTGATGCTCGGTGCACACGCCCAGCTGCTCGGCAACATCCACATCGGCGACTGCGCGAAGATTGGCGCGGGCGCGGTGGTGCTCTGCGACGTTCCCCCGCACACGACATACGCAGGCGTCCCCGCCGTCGAAGTCGGCCACCCGACCGACGACATGCCCAGCTTCAACATGCAACAAGACTTCACGCGCGACTGCGACTAAACTAGACGAAAGTACGCTGCGTCGCAATGCGGATCGCTACAGACGAAAGACGAAAGGAGGCGCAGGACATGAAAAAAACGGACAAGATCAAGTTCATCAGCGAAAAGCTGGACGAACTCTTCCCGAACCCGCCGATTCCGCTCGACTACTCAAACGCCTACACGATGCTTGTCGCCGTCGTATTGAGCGCGCAATGCACCGACATCCGCGTGAACCAGGTAACGAAGGTGTTGTTCAAGAAAGCGAAAACGCCCGCCGCCATGGTCAAGCTCGGCATCGACGCGATTGCAGAAATCATCAAGCCGTGCGGATTCTTCAACACGAAAAGCAAGAACATCTATAACCTGTCGAAAACGCTCGTCGAGAAATACGGCGGCGAAGTCCCCCGCACCTTCGAAGAACTTGAATCACTCCCCGGCGTAGGCCACAAGACAGCAAGCGTCGTGATGAGCCACATCTTCAAGATTCCCGCCTTCCCCGTCGATACGCACATCCACCGCCTAGCCAAGCGCTGGGGACTATCGGACGGCAGTAGCGTGGAACAGACCGAGGCCGACCTCAAGAAGATTTTCCCGAAGGAAGAATGGGAAAAGCGCCACCTGCAGATTATCTACTTCGGGCGCACGTACTGCAAGGCAATGGGTCACAAGTCCGAAAACTGCCCTATCTGCAAAGTAGTAGGCAGCAAATAATTCTATTGAAAGAAACAAAGATGCCCGGTCAAGCCGGGCATGACAAGTCCTAGTATCAGCAAACTGCTAGCGTTCGCACTTGAGCAGTTCCTCGAAGTAGACAATCGTCTTCTCGAGACCCTGGCGCAGCGGGATTGTCGGTTCCCAACCGAGAGCAGACTTGGCAAGGTCGATATTCGGACGACGCATCTTCGGGTCGTCACCCGGGAGAGGCTTGTACACAATCTTGCTCTTGGAGCCGGTAAGGTCAAGCACTTCCTTCGCAAGTTCAAGCATTGTAAATTCGCCAGGGTTCCCGATGTTCACGGGTCCAATAATCTTGTCCTGGTTCATCATGCGCACAAAACCTTCGATGAGGTCATCCACATAGCAGAAACTGCGGGTCTGGCTGCCGTCGCCGTAAATCGTGAGATCTTCGCCCTTGAGCGCCTGCACAATAAAGTTTGACACCACGCGACCATCGTTCATAAGCATGCGCGGGCCATATGTATTGAAAATACGCACGATGCGGATGTCCACGTTATTTTGTCTGTGGTAATCCATGAACAAGGTTTCGGCAACGCGCTTGCCTTCGTCATAGCAGCTGCGGATACCGATGGGGTTCACGTTGCCCCAGTAGTCTTCGGTCTGCGGGTGCACCGCCGGGTCGCCGTAGACTTCGCTGGTAGAGGCCTG
>Ga0247608_10003446_pt1 | contig 18433 bp, 17 predicted proteins | sample 176DNAGHGlowgp2_FD_193490 | JGI IMG/M metagenome (GOLD analysis project Ga0247608, IMG submission 193490) | Sheep rumen microbial communities from Palmerston North, Manawatu-Wanganui, New Zealand - 1766 DNA GHGlow gp2 | ecosystem: Host-associated > Mammals > Digestive system > Stomach > Rumen ... | reverse complement strand
TTATGTGCCGAAATAGCTCAATTGGTAGAGCAACTGACTTGTAATCAGTAGGTTCCGGGTTCAAGTCCTGGTTTCGGCACCATTTTTTTGGAGAGGTAGCGAAGAGGCTAAACGCGACAGACTGTAAATCTGTTCTCATTGAGTTCGATGGTTCGAATCCATCTCTCTCCACCACTTATGTTTATTGCCTCGTAGCCAAGTGGTAAGGCATCAGACTTTGACTCTGACATGCGTTAGTTCGAATCTAACCGAGGCAGCCATTTTTATTGTAATATGATCTGTTAGCTCAGTCGGTAGAGCATTTGACTTTTAATCAAAGGGTCATGAGTTCGAATCTCATACAGGTCACCATGTGCCTGAGTGGCGGAATTGGTAGACGCACAGGACTTAAAATCCTGCGAGAATCAACCCTCGTGCCGGTTCAAGTCCGGCCTTAGGCACCACTTAAAAATTTATCCTATTAGTATTCTAATAGGTTTACGGAGGAGTACCCAAGTCTGGTTGAAGGGACCGGTCTTGAAAACCGGGAGGTCGCGCAAGCGGCGCAGGGGTTCGAATCCCTTCTCCTCCGCCAGTAATATCGCGGGATGGAGCAGCTTGGTAGCTCGTTGGGCTCATAACCCGAAGGTCAGAGGTTCAAATCCTCTTCCCGCAACCAATTTAGTTTTATTAATAGTTATATGGTTCCTTGGTGCAGCTGGTTAACACGTTTGCCTGTCACGCAAAAGATCGCGGGTTCGAGTCCCGTAGGAACCGCCATTATTTGGCTTCATAGCTCAGTCGGTAGAGCAAGGGACTGAAAATCCCTGTGTCGCTGGTTCGATTCCCGCTGGAGCCACCATTTTATTAATAATTTAATTACAATAAAAGTAGCTAAACAACATGTCTTGCGCTCGTAGCTCAGTTGGATAGAGTGTTTGGCTACGAACCAAAAGGTCAGGGGTTCGAATCCCTTCGAGCGCACCAGTTCGGGAAGTGGCTCAACTTGGTAGAGCACTTGGTTTGGGACCAAGGGGTTGCAGGTTCAAATCCTGTCTTCCCGACCATTTTAATTACTAAGACTAATCAAATGATTAGTCTTTTTTTGTCCACCCTTGGCCCAAATAAAGTGCTATAGCTTACTGAAAAATGTTTATTTTATCAAATAGTTTTTCTATGTCTTCTTCTTTGATAGAAAAATCTGTACCATGATTGTCAATTTTACCTTCTTTTATACCGTTTGCATATACGCTTATTTTGAAACATATTTTTATGGTACCATCCTCAATTAGTTTAAGAAAGGTCTCAAAATCTTTAATTTTATAAAATTCAATTCGTTTATAGAAAAAATATTCTTGTCTATTATAGAATTTGTGTGCAGTTTTTACAACTGCTAATTTTTTTATTTTTTGTTCAAGTTTAGATTTTATTAAATCAAAACTCCACGATACATCTACTTTTATTTTGTTGTAGTATCTATCAGTTACAATAAAATCAATTTTTTTGTTTTTTCTATTAACATATAGTTTTACTTTTTTTGAATAACCAATACTGTTATAATCGTTTCCCCATGCTGCTGATAAAAAGACCTTATATTTGGGATTTTTTTTTGATGGATATCCAGCGCTTTTTAGAATCCTGTCATGTGGGAATAAATAGTCTCCATCTGGTTCAGCGTTAAATAAATGTATGCTTTTTTTACTCAATATTCTCATTGCTTTTATTTCAATTCCATCATAGTCTGCTATTGGAAGACTGTTTTCCTCAATATTCAATAAACTTTCTAATGTATACCCTATGCCTGTTGAACCATGCCTTTTAGATTCTATCCAACCCTTATCTCTGATTTTAGTAAATTCTTTGAATAGTCTATATTCTGCCGATTGAATAATTTTTCACCTCCTATTATATTATTAGAAAGTAAAACTTTTTTTTCCAATATATTTAATAATTTTTCTTATTTTACATATTATTATTTAGGTGATATTTTGAAAAAAATTGTATTGCTCTTTATGTTATTTATAGTACCATTCCATGTGTTGGCAGATAGTGGTAAATCTACTATTGTGATGGATGCAGATAGTGGGCGAATTTTATATCAGAAAAATATTGATCAAAAGCAACTGATTGCTTCTACAACAAAGATAATGACTTGTATTGTTGTCTTGGAAAATTTCAATATAGATTCTGAAATAATAGTAGGTGATGAAGTAAATGGAATGTATGGTACAAACATTTATATAGAACAGGGTGAAAAAATTAAAATAAAAGATTTATTATATGGATTAATGCTTAGGAGTGGAAATGATGCGGCTGTTACTTTAGCTGCTAATACATTAGGGGAAGATGAGTTTGTAAATAAAATGAATGAGAAATCAGAACAATTAGGAATGAAAAACACAGTATTTAATAATCCTCATGGTCTTGATGACGAAACTAAAAACTATTCTACTGCATATGATATGGCTTTATTGGCAAGATACGCATTTAAAAATCCAGTTTATAGAAAAATTATTTCTACTAGGAAATATGTAACTAAGTCTTCTATGAAAAGCTATGTCTGGTATAATAGAATGAGTCTGTTGGGAAATTATAAATATTGTATAGGCGGTAAGAATGGTTATACACCTAGTGCAGGCAAATCACTTGTTTCTTATGCTCAAAAAGGAGATTTGACGCTCATGATAATTTCATTAAATGACCAATCAATATATGAAAATCATAAGAGTTTATATAATAGGTATTTTTTAAGCTATAAGAATTATAAAATTGTTGAAGCTGGTGATATGAATATTAATGGCGCTGATTATAATATTAAAAATTCTTTTATGTATCCATTAACAGAGAGCGAATTAGATAATGTTTCTACATTAATTAAAATAGAACCAAAATCTCTAAATCAAAAAGTTGGTAAAATAGAAATAAGATTGAATAATAATATTATTGGTATTACTGATATTTATAAAAAAACAAAAATAAAAAAAGAGAAGAAATCTCTCTTTGAAAAAATTTTAAATTTATTTTGTTGATATTCTAAAGAAGTTTATGGAAGGACGACAGAATAGTCTAAAACTATTGTGTGTTCCTAATCCGCTAGAAATGTATAATTTAGTATTATTAATCTCATAATAATCCTGATCATATTTTTTCGCACCATTATATTTGAATAATGCATATTTTGTAAATGGTATTCTTATATTTCCGTTGTGAGAATGCCCCGCTAAAATTAAATCAGTTGGATAATTTGAAACTATTTCGTCTGCAATATCAGGTTTATGAGTAAGAGTTATTGTATATATATTTGCATTGTGATTTTCTTCTTTAAAATAATTATATGCTTTACTGAGATTTTTATCTTTAGATGATAATCCTATAAGTAATATTGCATTATTGTCTTCTTTATATATTAATTCATTTTCATTCCTTAATATTGTAAAATTGCTTTGATTAAATATTGTTGATACTAATTCATTGTCTTCATCGCCTAATATTGCATATTTTCCAAGTGCGGCATCCATTGCTTTTAGATATTTAATTAGTTTTTCTTGTTCTTTTGATTTTAATTTATAGTTTTTATCTATTAAGTCACCTGTAAATACTATAAGATCAGGTTTTCTTTTATTAACTTTCTTTTTGATATCTTTGACATTATCATTGAACATTGTAGAGCCAAAATGCAAATCACTTAGTTGAATTATCTTTAATCCGCTTAGTGATTTGGGAACTTTTTTGTTCTTAATTCTATATTCTCTTATATCTATTTTAACTGTAGATACATATGTTGTATATGTGAAAAATAGTGTAAAGAATATAATTGCGAAAGCAAGTGTTTTAATAATGAATTTAATAATATGTTTCTTTTTACTAGAATTATTTTCTTCATTTATTTCATTTTGAATTTCTTTGTTTAATTCTTCACGTGTCATATCATCACCAATTATATTTTATCATAACTTTTGTTTATTGTATATTTTTATGTTATTATAGTATGTATAGTTGGAAGAGAGGTTATTATGAATAAGAAATTTATAATTTTTGTTGGAATTATTGTATTGGCATTAATTGTGGTGGCAATCATCATTCCACAAAAAGAACCAAAGGAAAAATTATTAGGGATAAAATATGATATAAAAGGAAATGAAACTGAGCTGAAATACGATAAAGAGAATCCTGTTGTTGCTATGTACATTGAGAACTATGGTTCAATTGTTATAGAGTTGTATCCTAATGTTGCACCTAATACTGTAAATAATTTTATATCGTTGGTAAAATCTGGATTTTATGACAATAATACTATGCATAGGTTAATGCCTGGTTTTGTATTACAGGGTGGAGATCCTGACGGAATTGGTTCTGGAGGCCCCGGCTATACAATTGATGGAGAATTTACATCTAATAATTTTGAGAATAATTTATCACACACTAAGTGGGTAGTTTCTATGGCACGAGCTAGTGGTGCTCCTAATTCAGCAGGTAGTCAGTTTTTTATATGTTTGGATGATGCAACATCTTTAGATGGTGATTATGCATCGTTTGGTAAAGTTATAGATGGTTACGATGTGATTGAAAATATTGTGGAAAATGAGATAATAGATGATAGTAGTTCGGGTAAATTAAAGAACAATTTGGTTATAAAAAAGGCTTTAATTGATTTGCAGGGAAAAGAGTATTCTGATGTTGTAAAGCATAGTTAGTTCTAACTTTTGGTTAGAACTTTTTTATTGTAATATTTGGTGTATTGATATATACTATTTATAGTAGTATAAGATAGGTGAGTTGGTGTTTTATGAGGATAAAGTGTAAAACAAATAAAGGCTTTACGTTAATTGAACTATTAGGTGTTATATTGGTTATTGGTATATTATTAGGGGTATCAATAGCTGCTGTAATGAAATTTATTGATAGAGCAAGAACTGAGCAATTAAAGAGTCAAGAAAAGACATTGACTATGGCTACTAAGAATTATCTACAAGAAAATAGAGGCTTATTACCTAAGAGTATTGGTGAAACTACAACTATATCAATCAAAGTGTTGAAAAGAAATAAATATTTAACGGAAGATATTAAAAATTCAAAAAAAGAAAGCTGTATGGAAAACTCATATGTTACTGTGTATAAATCATCAAAAACAAAATATGTGTATAAGGCTTACTTATTTTGTGGTGGGGAAACAGGAACTTCTACAATAGCAGCATCAACCCCAACTATTAATATAGATTTTGTTGACTCAACTGGCAAAAGCATTGAGGATGATTCTTCTATATTAGAGAAAGTTTCTGAAGCAAAATTTGTTATTTCATTTAGTGGTGGAAAACGAGATGGCAAAAAAGTGGCTATAGATGGTTATAGTTATAGTGTTTTAGTTAAATTAGATGGAGAATCAGGATTAAATGAAGTATATAGTTCAGGAACATTAAGTGCAAATCATGCTACTGATATATTTATTGATCGTGATAATAATTTAAAAGATTATATTGATATAACTAATAAAACTACAGTAGCTATTAAAGCTACAGTTCGTAATGTAGATGGTGGAGTTAATGATAAGGTTAAGTTTGTTGGTGATGAATCAAATCAAGCTGAAGCTGTTTATCATGATAAAACGGATCCTATATGTGTTACTAATCAAACTATTGGTGAAGCTGAAGAAAGCGATTGGATAAATCGTAATACTCCTACGAGAGAAAGAAAAATAACCGTAGTATGTAAGGATGGTAGTGGAAGTGGTTGTGTAAGATCAACCTTTACAAAGACTTGGTCTGGTGATCATGCTTATGAATTTGATAATATACAAATAAGAGATAATGCCGGTAATGTAACCGATTGTAAGGTAAGAGTTAATGTAGATAAGGGTTATCCTATTATTAATTTAGATGCTTATGCAAAAGGTGATGAAGAAGGCTCTGTAATTGGTGGAAGTATGTTAACCGGTACTAAGACAAATGAGAATTCAAGTACAGGAACTGCCATAATACAAGCAAGTGAGTATAGAAATTTAGTCAATGAATATATGAATCTAGAATATTATCCGAATGGTGTTATTTATAAAGTGACATTAAGTGATGAAGCTGTTTTGAAAAATTGGGAATGGAAAGTAAATAAACCGAAGGTAAAAACTACTACGGATCCAAATTATCAAGAAGTTAGTACTAATGAAGAAGCTCAATCTGGTTCTTGTTTGGGTGAAAATGAATGTGATATTGAGATTGGTTTTACTAAGACTGGTTTACGAAAAGGTGTATTAACGGTTTATGATAAAGCTAATAATAAATCTGAATTTACAATATATGCTAACATTAATAGTGTAAGGCCGGAAAAACCTATAATTGTGAATTCTAGTACAGGTACTAGTGATGGTGCTTGGACGAAGTCAAATGTTACATTGAAACTATCAAGTACGGAGGATGCTTCTTCAATAAGAGGATACTATTATACGTATAGTTCTAAGGCATCTAAAACAGGTTCTGATGATACAGTTGATTGGGTTGAATTACAAGGTGGTACAGGTCTAGCAGTTTTTGAGCCATCAAAAGTATGGTCTACAGAAATGAATAAGACAGTATATATACGAGTTTGTAATGTTGCTGGTAACTGCTCTCTTAGCAGTAATACTAAAATAATGATTGATAAGACTGCACCTTCGGGATTAAAACTAACAGGCTATAAGAAAAATAATTCTGATAATATTCAGTCAGCATCAGGATTAGATACTATAAATAGTGATATATGGCATAAAGGTTGGCTTCTTATTTTACCAAGTGGTGTAACAGATGGTGGAAGTAACGATGTATATTATAAAGTGACTGTAACGGGTGCAAGTGAAAACGTTTCAGATGCCGAGCAAAACTATCGAAATGTCAATGCAGAGGGAACATCTACTGTTATATTTAGAGCTTGCGATAAAGTGGATAATTGTTCTGACGAAGCAACTTTTATAGCTAAAGTTGATAGGAGTGGACCTACAAGACCAACAATTACAAATCCTTCTGGAGGTAATTGGACTAAGTCTGATATTACTTTAACTGTAGGAAGTAGTGATATATATTCGGGAGTTAAGAATTATTATAAAACATATAATAGTTCAGCAACAGAAAAAGGTTCTGATATAAATACTCAGTGGGTAAAGATAGATGAAGGTACAGGACAAGCATCGTTTTCTCTAACACCGTTTTCTAATGATATAAACAAAACAATATATATAAAAGCTTGTGATAAAGTAGGAAATTGTTCTTCAACTAATAGCACAGTTATTAAGATTGATAAAAAAGCACCTACTAAGCCAACTATTTCTAATCCTACTGGTGGAAATTGGGCTAAGGCTAATTTTAAATTAACGCTAGAGAGTAGTGATGGAAATGGTTCTGGATTAGCCGATTACCAATATACATATAATGAAAATGCTAGTACAATTGGTGATGATGCAGATACACAGTGGAAATCAAATGGACAAGTTGCTACAGAAACATATTTAACTACTGATTTCAGTATAGAAAGAAATCAATATGTTTATTGGAGAGTTTGTGATAATATAGGAAATTGTTCAGAAAAGAATAAGACGATGATTAAATTAGATAAGACTCCTCCTACGTGTGGATCTATAACTGCTACTAGTTCACCAAATGGTGTAAGTGGTACAATTGAGTGCTTAGATTCTGGAAGTACGTGTGAACATAATTCTTATAGTTTTGGTCCTTTAACTGCAACTAATGATGTAACCATTAAGGATGTGGCACAAAATCAAAAAAATTGTCCTATATCTGTTACACAAAACGATTGCTCTACATATGATAATTGGACATATGTTAATGTATTCCCTCAGAGTAATAATAGTTGTGCTAGTGACACAAGCTCTTGGGATTATGAATTTGCAAGTTGTTCTAGCGGCGATTTTTCTGACGTGTGTGGAACAGCTTGTGGAAGAAAATGTCCTGTTTTATCAAATTGTAGTTATGTTTGTTGTATAAAGAGAAGGGCATATCCTAAGACATGTTATACACATAATTAGTATAAAATAAAAGATTATTTCGAATGAAATAATCTTTTTATATGTATTCAATTTCTTTATCAGGTTTAAGTGATATTTTAAATTCTTTTTGATGTATTTCGTCTAGTTTCCTGTATTTTATACCACATTTATCAAATAATATTTTTGATGCTTTAAATGAATCTTTATCAGCATATTTGTCTGATAGGTAAATTACTTCCTTAATGCCGCTTTGTATTATTCTTTTTGCACATTCGTTGCAAGGAAATAAATCTACATAAATTCTTGCATTCTCAAATTCTTTTTTATTACCTCTAAAGTTATCGATTGCATTGGCTTCAGCATGACATACATATATGTATTTTGTTTCTAACGGGTTACCTTCTCTGTTCCATGGAAAATCGTTATCATTGAAACCATTCGGAGCACCATTATATCCTGTTGATAAAACTCTATTATCAGAACTTACTATGCATGCACCTACTTGAGTAGATGGATCTTTACTTCTGCCCGCAGTTAATTTGGCAAGCCCCATAAAATATTCATCCCAATTTAGGTAATTTTTTCTTTTTAAACTATTCATAAATACCTCCTATACTCATAATATCATTATTTGATGAAAAGTGCATTAAAACTTGATTTTTTTTGTGTTTCATGGTATAATATGTGCACATTTGAGGATACTATTAGTAACTTCAAACGGGGGTTCGGATTTATGAAATATGTTAAATTATTGTTAGTAGGGTTATTGGCTATTATTGGATTAGGTTATCATAACTTTACTGCTAGTGCTAGTGGTGATATAAATAAAGGAATTTATTATGATAATATAGATTATACTGATAATGTTGAGTTTAAGAGTATTGATGGTGTTAATCTTGATTATTCTGCATTTCTATCTTATCCGGGAGACTATTATGAGTTGAATTTTGATGTTGTTAATTCTACCAGTTATAATATGGGGATAACTGATTGTATCTATAACGAAGATGATGATTATATTGATTATGAGTTGACTTATGAAGATGGTACTCAAATTAATTCTGGAGATATTATTAAAAAAGGTGAATCTATTCGTGTAAAATATAAAGTGTTATATAAAAAATATATTAATGATGATAATTATATAATTGACAATAGTTTCTCCATTTTATATGAACAAGTTATATAGGATTCTTGACAAGTTAATAAAAAAAGATTATATTTAATGCATAAGTGTGATGACGGGTGTGGAAAGCCAAGAGCAGTATAGTTTAGAGATGATTCTTCTAGAATAAGTAAGGTGGAACCGCGGAGCAATGCTTCGTCCTTACAAAATTCTAGGAGTTTTTTATTTTTAGGAGGAAAGAAAAATGGAAAAATTAACAATGGAAAAAATGGTAAATTATTGTAAACAATATGGATTTATATTTCAGGGAAGTGAAATTTATGGAGGACTTTCTAATTCATGGGATTATGGTCCATTGGGAAGAGAACTTAAGGAAAATATAAAAAGAGCATGGTGGAAAAAATTTATCCAAGAAGAAAAGAATAGTTATGGTTTAGATGCGGCTATTATAATGAATCCAGAAGTATGGGTAGCAAGTGGTCATGTTGCTAGTTTTGCAGATCCATTAATCGATTGTAAGAGTTGTAAATCAAGATATCGTGCTGATAAATTAATAGAAGATTTTACTAAAGGTAAAGAGACAGGTGATGGATGGGCTAATGAAAAATTAGAAAAATATATTAGTGATAATAAGATTACTTGTCCAAAATGTGGAAAAAGTGATTTTACTGGTATTCGTCAATTCAATCTATTATTTGAAACACATATAGGTGTTACTGAAGATTCTGCTTCTAAAGTATATTTAAGAGGAGAAACTGCCCAAGGTATATTTGTTAACTTTAATAATGTTTTAAGAAGTCAAAGAGCAAAAGTACCTTTTGGTATAGGGCAAATAGGTAAAGCGTTTAGAAATGAAATAACTCCGGGTAACTTTATATTTAGAACTCGTGAATTTGAACAAATGGAATATGAATTTTTCTGTAAACCAGATACTGATTTAGAATGGCATGCTTACTGGAAACAAAAATGTTTAGATTTCTTAAAAGATATTGGAATTAAAGAAGAAAATCTAAGATATAGAGATCATGCTAAAGAGGAATTAGCTTTCTATAGTAAGGCTACAACAGATATTGAATATAAATACCCAATGGGTTGGGGAGAATTATGGGGAATTGCTGATAGAACTGATTATGATTTGTCTGTTCATGAAAATCATTCTAAGACTGAATTAAAATATCTTGATCCAGAGACTAATGAAAAATATGTTCCTTATGTTATTGAACCAAGTGTTGGTGTAGATAGATTATTATTATCAGTATTATGTGATGCTTATGATGAAGAAGAACTTGCTGAGGGTGATGTCAGAGAAGTATTACATATAGCTCCTAATTTAGCACCATACAAAGTATGTGTATTACCTTTAGCTAAAAAATATCATGGTGATAAAGCTACAGAAGTATATAATATGTTAAATAAATATTTTATGACTAGCTATGATGAATCAGGTTCTATTGGTAAAAGATATAGAAGAAGTGATGCTATAGGTACTCCTTGGTGTATTACTGTAGATGATGAAACTATAAATAATGGTACAGTAACAATAAGAGATAGGGATACAATGGAACAAATAACTTTAAAAGTAGAGGAAATAGTTGATTATGTAAAAGAAAGAATTAAATTTTAATTCTTTTTTTGTAAATTGACAAGTAAATGTCTAATAATTTGTTGAAAACTTGTTAATAATTATAATATAATTTATAGTGTAAAGATATATATAGAATAATGTACTTATATATTTCTTTAAAAGAGTAGAAGAGGGAATAATATGAGGGCAAGAACAATTAAAAGCTGGAGTATACTAGTGTTAATAATTGCTTATATAGTTTTGTATAAATTTTTTATATTTGAAAACTATATGAAGTATTCTGAATTTATTAGTGTTTCTTTCTTGGGAGTAGTATTGGCTTTAAGTATTATTTTCTTAGGGTTTAGAAAGAGCAAAAATACAATTCTTGGTAAGAATGTTTTTAAAATAGTTTTGTTTTACGTAGTATTGGCTTTTTTTGTGATGTATGGAATAGGTTTAATAGTTGGATTTTTAAGAAATGCTTATTCTAGAAGTATTATGAGTATATTTGATAATATTTTTGCTCCTATACTTATAATATTATTGGTAGAATTTATAAGATATATATTCGTGTCTGCAAACAAAGACAAAAAAGTTTTAATTAACATATTGACTGCTGTTTTAATTGGCTTTGAATTAGTTACGACTATACGTGCTTTTGATATAACTGATTTACCTGTTGCTTTTAATATTACAGCTACAGTGGTTTTACCTTGTGTATTTAAAAATATATTGTTGAGTTATTTAACATATCATGTTGGTTATAGAATACCTATTTTTTATAGGTTAATAATGGATATTTATTTATTTGTAGTTCCATTGATACCAAGTTTAGGTGATTATGTTAATTCAATGATACTTATTTCGTTGCCAATTCTTATTTATATTGGAGCTTGCGGAATGGTGGATGATGCTAGTAATAAATCTGAACCTATATTTAATAAGAAAAGATTTACTATATGGGATATACCTATAGCTATTGTCCTTATTACTTTAGTTGCATTAATTTCAGGATTTTTCCCACATTATATGATTGGTATAGGATCTGATTCTATGAAACCTGTAATTAGTAAGGGAGATGCTGTTATACTAGAAAAAGTTAATGATAAGACAAAATTAAAAAAAGGTGATATAATAGCTTATAATAATGGTAAACTAATAATAGTACATAGGATAAAAAAAATAACTGGTAAGGGTAAGAATATTAGTTATACTATGAAAGGTGATGCCAATAATGGTACAGATCCTAGAGCTGTATATAGAAATCAAATACAAGGTATTGTTAGATTGAAAATACCATATATAGCATGGCCTACAGTTTGGTTAACAGAACTATTTAATAGTTAGGAGAGATAAGATGAAAGAGAATGTAAAAGGGATATTATTTATAGTTATAGCGTTGGTTGCAGCAGCGGGAGCGTATTATTTATATACTCTTGATTATGTAGGATATGCAATTGTTGGTGCTACAGCATTTGTAATTTTAATTATTTTTGGTATTATTTCTATTTTAAATAGTACTAATCCAACAAAAAAATATGAAAGTAATATAAAAAATATAATAAATACATTTGATTCTATTTTGGTTAAGAGTAATACAGTGCCAAAATTAATTGGAAGAAATATTATTGTTGTTGAAGAAATAGATGATATGGTAGATGCACAATTGGAGATAAGAAAGCCAATTTGCTATTATAAACAAACAGAGTCTTGTTCATTTGTATTATTGGATGATAAAGAAGCTTATGTTTATGTGGAAAAATTGAATCCAGATGTAGTTTCACCAATAGAAATAGAGATAAATGATATTAAGTTAAAACAAAAAAATTCAGAAGATTTGGATTCTGAAATGTTGAGGGATATTGAAAAAACTACAATAGTTAAATTATCTAATAAGAAAAGTTATAAAGTTTCTCCAATAAATAAAGAAAAAATAAAAAAAGAAGAAGTAAAAGAGGAAAAGAAAAATTTAACTATCGAGGATGTTGAAATATTATAATAGTTTTAACTGTTAAATAATAGGAGGGATAAGATGAGACATAAAAGAATACGTTATAGTAGAAAAAGAATATTTGTTGGCTTATTCCTTTTATTGTGTTTAATAGGTATTGGAATAGGTTATGCTTTTGTAACGACTAAGCTTGAAATCGATGGAATAGTGCATGTTAAAGATGCTAGATGGGACATACATTTCACTAATTTTCAACTTATTGCCGGTAGTATAAACACGACTACTGAACCAACTATATCAGGTACAAATATTACATTTGCAGCTAAGGTAAATAATCCGGGTGATTTTTATGGATTTACAGTTGATGTAGTAAATCAGGGTACTATTAATGCAGATATTAGTAGTTTTGCACTAACTCCTGATTTTAGTAATGTAGATTATATTGATGCGACAGTTGAATATGCTAATAGTGATGAAATAACTAATGGTGATATTTTATTAGCAGGTACTAAGAAAACGGTAAAAGTATTATTAAAATATAAAGAAGGATTGAATGAGGAACAGTATCCGGCAGATAATCAATTATTTAATATTGCATTTACATTAAATTATGAACAAAATACAGATTATATTGCTGATTTTCAGAATGATTCATGGACTACCATAAAAGCCAATGTTCAGAGTGATAAAAAAATATATTCTGTGGGATCAACTAAGACATTTGAAATGGATTTAGATGGAAACAATATAAATGAAACATATACATTACGAGTAGTAAATAATACAACTCCAAGTGAGTGTAATACTCAAGGATTTTCACAAAGTGCATGTGGATTTGTAGTGGAGTTTACTGATATTGTTGATGAATTAAATCATAAATTAAATCAAACAGATAATGATGGACTTATAAATGGAGATGCAAATAAAGGTGGATGGGAATACTCAGATATTAGAGCTTATTTAAATGGTGGAATCTATTTAGAAGGTTTAGAGAATGAAATAAATTATACATCTCAAGGTGTGTATGATAAGTTACCTACTAATATAAAGAGTTCAATAATAAAAACATTTGTTGTATCAAGTTATGGTCCAAATGATTCTGCTAATTTTGAAACAGAAGATTGGTTATATTTATTAGCTGCTCATGAAGTATGGGATGATGTAGATGGTGATTCTACTGTGGGACTTGATTCTAATGATACAGCATATAATGATACACGACAATTAGATTATTATAAACAGATGGGTGTAACAACATCATCTTATAGTGCGGCTGGTAAAAAAGCTGGATCGGCACCAGTTCCTTGGGCACTTCGCTCTGTACCAAGTTCAGTTGGTATTCATGCTTTCTTTATGGTGTATCCTAATGGATCACAGAATTATAGTTATCCAGATGGTAAATATGGATCTATATCAGCTTTTAGACTTGCTGAATAGTTTACAACTTGCAGCAAGTTCTTTATTATAGTGGAGGTAGTCATGGTTAAAATAGGTATTCCTTTAAGATATAGTCATTTAGAAGATGGTAGGTGTATTTTGTATTTAGCCGAAAAAGTAAGGCGTACTTTTCAAAAAGCGGGTGCTTTTGTAATACCGATTGTGCAAGTGCAAGATATGAATTATGCTGATACTAAATATAATGAATCTGTAGAATTGACCGATAAAGAAAAAGAAGAAATAGATAAGTATTTAGATATGGTAGATGGTGTGTTATTTCCGGGAGGATTTAAAATAACACAATATGATGAATATTTACTAGAGAGATGTATTGAAAGAGATATTCCTACTTTAGGTATATGTTTAGGAATGCAGTTAATGAGTAATTATAAGAGAAAATGGAAAACTGAAGAAAATAATAGTTTTATAAATCATAAACAGGAAAATGATAATGAATTAACTCATAATGTTATTGTAAATAGAGATTCTTGTTTATATAAAATCCTTGAAAAGGATGAAATTATGGTTAATAGTTTTCATAGATATCATGCTAGCCCTAATGAATATTTTAGTATTTGTGCAAATAGTGAAGATGGATATATTGAAGCAATAGAGTTAAAAAATAAGAAATTTGTTTTAGGTGTGCAATGGCATCCTGAGATAAGCTATGACTTTGATGATAATTCTAAGAAAATAATTGATTATTTTATTAGTATCTGTAGTGAAAAATAAATTTACATATACTTTGTAAAATGAGATAAATAAATATATAAAAAGATAGTATTATGTTATAATAATTATAATGATGATAGGAGGATTTTATATGGAAAATCAAAATCAACAATTTGAATATCAACAACAAATTCAAAATCAACAATTTGAACACCAACAACAAAAACCAGAAAAAAAGAGTAGAAGGATAGTAATATTATTAGTATTATTAATATTATTAGTATCAATAACAATAGGTTATGCAATATTGTCTACTTCGTTTAATATTGTGGGTACATCTACGATTTCAGGAAAATGGTGTGTAGGTCCTAAATGTGGTCCTAATGCATGTGATAATATAGCAACATGTCAAAATCCACCAATAGATTGTCCAAACGATGATTGTACAATTACAGATTGTGATAAAAATCCGTCTTTATGTAATTGTGCAAACTCTGGAGAATGTTCAGGGCCAACTCCTATAGATTGTACTAAAGATCCTGATAAGTCAGATGCAACAAAATGTACTTGTGATGCAAACGGGGTATGTACACCTATAGCGCAAATTTGGTTAATTGGTGATTCTGTGTATTTTAGACATACATTAAAAGAACCTGGAGATGTATTTACATTTGATACTACTTATACAAATGGTGGTAGTATAGATGCTAAACTTGGCTCATTTACTAAGAGTACATTAAACGCAACTGCTCAACAATTCTTGACATATGAGGTAAAGAATGCTGATGGTTCTTCAATTCAAACAAATGAACCTTTAAATATTGGTGAATCACATACTTATAGAGTAACTGTTACATATAAGAATGTTCAAACATTGCCAACACCAGCACAAATAGATTTAATAAATGAAGTTGCAGATGGACATACAGGAGCTACTTCAGAATTTACTGCTAATTATGTACAAAAGTAAAGACTAGAAATCTAGTCTTTTTTTATAATATGAAAAAGGTGATTCTATGGAAAAACGCGAATTAGAAAGCTTAAAAAGTTATTTGAATATATATGGACATTTGCACGATGATTTTACCACTTATTCGAAGGTATACAGTATGACTACGGAAAATATTTTTGGTTTTTTATGTAAGTATGATTTATGTGGAAAAAGAGTATTAACAGTAGCAGGTAGTGGAGATCAAAGACTTAATAGTTATTTGATGGGTGCAAGCGATGTAATTTGTTTTGATGTTAATGATGTTTGTGAATTGCATTTAAAACTAAAAGATGAGGCTATAAAAAATTTAGATTTAGAGGATTTTATTAAGTTTTTTGGTATTATAACTAAAAGGAATGAGAAATTATTATTAGATGCGAGTATTTTTGATAAATTTAAAAGAAAGTTAGATTGGGATGCTCGTAGTTTTTATGAATATATAGTAGAAAAGTCTGGCAAGTCCCCTGGAAAATGTGTTTATTATGAAAGTGATACTAATTTGAGTAAGTTGAAGGAGTTTGATGGTTATCTTAATGGTAAAGAATACGAAAAATTGGCAAAGATATTGGAGAATAAGAAAGTTGATTTTTTGAATGTTAATGTTTGTAATTTACCAGAAGAATTAGCTGGAGAAAAATTTGATATGATATTATTATCTAATATCAGTGATTATATTCATTATATTTATCCTAATAATGCTTTGGAACGATATAGGCAATTAATTGATAGATTGATTGATAATTTAAACTTGTATGGAGTTATCCAAGTTGGATATACTTATTCAAAATATCATAAATGGGAAAATGTAAGTGATTTTCATATAAAAGAAAAGAGAAATAAAGTCTTTACTAGTGACATATTTCATAGTGTTATGGTTAATTCATTTTATCAAAATGGTACACAAGATAAAGTTATTACATATCAGAAGGTAAAATAGTAAAAAAAGTGTTGACAAATAAGCATTTTTGTCATAAAATACTACTAGTCGAGAAAAAAAGGAAAGAGATTTATATCCACCTGATCAGCGTGTAGCGATAGGTAAAAAGCCAAAAAGAAATTAAAATGATTTTTAATTATGGTTTTTAAGCGGATATAAATTTTATATCTGCTTTTCTTATTTATGGAGGTGTTAGATATCGCAAAGAATAATGATAACATGTTGGTTAATGAGCAAATAAGGGTTCCTGAAGTATTAGTAATAGGACCAAATGGAGAGCAAGTGGGAGTTAAATCAATTAATGATGCACTAACTTTAGCTAGTTATGCAGCACTTGATTTAGTATTAATAAGCCCAAATGCCAATCCACCAGTTTGTAAAGTAATGGATTATAATAAATTCCGTTATGAAAAACAAAAGAAAGCAAAAGAGGCTTTAAAGAAACAAAAAGCAACTATGTCAGAACTTAAAGAGTATCGTTTATCACCAGTTATTGATGTTGGAGACTTTGAAACAAAATTAAGAGCTGCAACTAAATATCTAGAAAAGGGAGATAAAATTAAACTTACAATTCGCTTTAAGGGTCGTCAAATGGCTCATACAGAATTAGGTATGGAAGTTTTAGAACGCTTTGCCGACAGAGTTAAAGATTATGCAGATATAGAACAAAGTCCTAAGTTAGATGGTAAGACTATGACTTGTGTTTTAGCGCCAAAGAAAGACAAATAATATTAAGGAGGAGTATATAATGCCAAAAATTAAAACACATAAAGGTACAGCTAAAGTATGTACTAAAAGAAAAAATGATGTAAAAATTGGAAAACCAGGAAGTAGACATAATACTGGTTCAAAAAGTGCAAGTTTCAATAGAAGTTGCAGAAAGGGATCAAGCATAAGTAAAGCTGATCAAAATAGATTAAAGAATATAATCTAATAAATTTTGAAGGAGGAATAAAACATGGCAAGAGTTAAAAATGGAGCAGTTACAAAAGCTCGTCATAAAAAAGTTTTAAAAGAAGCTAAAGGTTACTTTGGTAGTAAACACAGATTATATAAAACAGCTAAAGAACAATTAATGCATTCTGGACAATATGCATTTAGAGACAGAAAACAAAAGAAGAGAGATTTCAGAAAATTATGGATTACAAGAATCAATGCTGCTTGTAGATTAAACGATATTTCTTATTCAAGATTTATTGAAGGATTAAATAAAGCTGGTGTTGAAGTTAATAGAAAGATGTTAAGTGAAATCGCTATTAATGATGCAAAAGCATTTAGTGAATTAGTAAAAGTTGCTAAAGATGGAAAAGCTGGAAAAATTAAACCAGCTACAGAAGTTACTGGAAATGAAGTAACAATTGGTGCAGCTAAGAAAACTACTGTTAAGAAAGAAACTAAGGTAGAAGTAAAAGAAGAAAAAAAGGAAGAAAAGAAAACTACAACTAAGAAGACTACAGCTAAGAAAGAAGAAAAACCAGCAGCTAAAAAAGCTACAACAGCAAAGAAAACAACTACAACTAAGAAAGCTACAACTGCTAAAAAAACTACAAAATAATAAACATACTAATGAATTGACTAGTCTAGTGCCCATTGGGTGATTAGTTTTAGAAATTAGTAGAAGATGAAAACGAAAAGGAGAATTTAAAAATGACTGTTATATCAATGAATTATTTATTAGAAGCTGGTGTTCAATTTGGACATCAAAAGAGAAGATGGAATCCAAAAATGAAGGAATATATCTTCACTACAAGAGATGATATTTATATTATCGATTTACAAAAAACTGTTAAGAAATTAGAAGAAGCTT
>Ga0247608_10003444_pt1 | contig 18442 bp, 14 predicted proteins | sample 176DNAGHGlowgp2_FD_193490 | JGI IMG/M metagenome (GOLD analysis project Ga0247608, IMG submission 193490) | Sheep rumen microbial communities from Palmerston North, Manawatu-Wanganui, New Zealand - 1766 DNA GHGlow gp2 | ecosystem: Host-associated > Mammals > Digestive system > Stomach > Rumen ... | reverse complement strand
CGTCGTCCTCCGCGAGCGGCGAAGCCGCGAGCGCCCGGCCGATGCGGGCGTGGCGCGGTGTTGAACCCCGCCACGCCCTGCGAGGCCGCAAGGCTCCGCGTAAGAATCGGCGGGCCGGCGTCTCTATGCTTTGTGAGCGCGTGCCGCGCCCCCGCGCGCAACCAGCGATTTCCCCTTTCAACCCCTTCAACCCCTTCAACCCCTTTCAACCTCTTCAACCCTTCAACCTCTTCAACCTTTCAACCTTGCATTCTCCCCGATCAAGAAGCGCGAAAACGGTGTTGATTTGCCGACGCGGGTCTGCTAGACTTCGCGCCAGATTTGCACCGCTGCAAACCGCCGATCCCCTGAAACCTGGAAAGTTCACACGATCAAAGGCGGCCTGTCGGCAGGGTGCGTGCACCGCACGACCCTTCCTTCGCGCTTCTTGATCGGGCTTTTCCAGGGCCTCAGGGGAACCGCGACGGAAGGGCCCTTCCTCGTTTGCACACCGCACCTTTCACCAACAACACCAACCCCTCCAACAGGAGAACAACACAAATGAATAAACACATCGCAACCGCGCTCGCGGCCTCGGCGCTCCTCGCCATGCCCGCCTTCGCGGAAGATCCGCAGATCGTTTCGGACGGCGGCACGGAAGCCGTCGCCGAAGCGCAGAGCTCCGCCCCCGTCGAGATGGGGCCGAAGTTCAAGAGCGCCACGAAAATTCTCAAGGAAGAGATGGATAAAAAGAAGTGGCGCGCCCGTTGGGACGAGAAGAAGGGCCGTTTCATGGTTGTTGAACACGCCGAGTTCAACTGCTCGGACCCTGCCCATGACGAGGCTTTCTTCACCCTTCGGGAACTGGCCGCCAAGAGGGCGATTATGAAGGCGAAGGCCAAGATTGCCGAGTTTGTCAATTCGGAGATTTCCGCTTCCGACATGCTTGATATCCCCGGAACGGACGTAAACCGTGCGCTCGGCGGCGAAGCCGACAGCATCAAGGCGGAAATCGAAAAGCAGAAGAACGAGCTGGCGGCGCTTGTCGAGCAATCCGACGCGGCCCAGGCGGCGGCCCTTCGCGACGCGACGCAGCAGGATCGGGTCAACGACCTGATTGCTGCCACGACGAAGAAGCTGGACGCCGATTACGACAAGGACGCCAGCAAGAACGATGCAAAGGCGCAGCTCGCCGACATCAAGGTCAAGATCGCCGATGCACAGAAGAACTATGATGATCTTCTGAAAAAGGCGGAAGAAACGAAAAAGTCTGTTCTATCTCGGCAGGAAAGCAGCATCTCCGTCCAGGCGAAACTTCCGCTGTTTGGCGCGACGGTCCTTCTGCAGGCTGAATCTTTCAATGAAGGAACAGAAGAGTATCAGGTTGCGATTCTCGTCTGCTGGAGCAAGGCCCTTGAAGAAAGCGCTCGTGCCATCGTCACGGGAGGCGAGAGCAAGGCCAAGCCGGCGGAACTGTCGGTCCATGATTGGCTTGATTCCAAGGATCTCGCGAGTATGATTGGTCCTCGCCAGTATATCGATGACGAAGGAAATCGTTGGTTCCTTGGCATCACGGCGCGTCCCTACGACGAGAATCTGAATGCGCGGACAAAAGACGCGTATAGAACCGAAGCCGACTTGTATGCTCGCCAAATGGCGTTGTTCAGTGTTTTCGCCGATGTTGAGTCGTCCAAGGCGGCCCAGCAGGCGCTGGAAGTTCACGGAGACGCCAATGACAAGTATGGAAAGGATGAAAACGTCATTGCGAAAAGTTTGTCGGAGAAAATTTCCCAGAATATCCAAAATCGCAAGGTCAGGGGCATGGAGTCTCTTGCCGAAGAGGAAGTTACACATCCGATCACGGGACAGGACATCGTCGTTTGCGTCTACGGCATCAATGCCGCGAACGCGCAAGCGGCACTCGAAATCGAGCGGCGGAACATCGCGACACTGATCGAGGCAAACCGCTACCAGACGGTCGAAAAGGGCCGCGCTGCGGCAAACGAGGCGGCAATCAAGGAGTCCATCGACCGCAAGGAGGATTTCGAGGCCGGATTCGGGGAGCAGACGAAGGAGATCAAGAACGAGCTCGATTCCCGCGAAACCCAGCGCAAGAAGGATGGCGTGCGGAACTTTCAGAAAGGTTCCACCTCGACGGGACCGAAAGGGAAGACGACCTCCGGTTCGTTCATGGGCGACACTGACGTGAGCGACGATTTTTGACGCCAAGGATCGGCGCCCCGTCCGAACACGGGCGGGGCGCCCTCCGCCCATAGGTTCGATCCAATGCAACGAACAGCAATCATGGTCGCTTCGATCGTTGGCGCATGTCTCGTCCTGGCGGTTGCCGGCACGCGGCTCGCGTCCCGGTCTTCCGAACGCCCCGCCGCAAGCGAAGCGGAACCCGCTCCTCTTTCCGAAGGGGCCGAGCAAGAAGGTCCGGCGGCCGTCGCGGAGGAAAAGCCGGTGAAAGAGGAAATCGTATCGATCGCACCTCCAAGCGGCGTGGCCGAGGCCGATGGCATCGTCCGCGTCTCGGTCTACATCGACGTTCTCGCCGAACGCATCCGCCTGCCCGAAGCCACGGCCATGCTGCGGACGAAGGCCTGGCTCCGGAAGACGTATCCCGAACTGCCGAAGAACTTCAACGTCCATGGTCGTATCGTGGAAAACGAATTCGACGACGACGAGCGCGTCTACACCTATGTCAGCGAATACGACAAGGCCGCGATTCTCGAGGCGGTGGAGCGCGGAAAGAAGGCCGACGAGGCTGGCGAATGAAACTCGGCCCGGCATCGTTGGCGAAGTGTGGTTGTCGGAGATTCATTCCGGCAACCTTGCTTTGCGTTGCGATGTTTGCCGTTCCTTTTTTTGCGAACGGGGAGACGGCAAAGCAATCCGTCCGCGCATACCTGAAGGAGCAGCACGTTCCGGTCGGGTTCGACGCAAAGGCCGGGCGCTTCGTTTTCGTCGGCTTCTGCGAACGAAAGCTGGAGGATCTGTCCGGCGACGATTTCTTCCGGATTCGCGAGCAGATGGCCCTTTCGGCGATCTTCTCGGCCAAACGGTATCTGATCGAAACGATCGAGCAGGAAGTGACCGCCGAGGATTCCGTCGAGCTCAAGGGCGACGGGGACGAGACGGACCGGACGGAGAAGTCCGTCATCGACATCTTCTCGAAACGCATCCTCCACGGGTGCACGGTGCTGGACGTGGAGGAGTCCCACGAGAACGGCGTCTACCAGGTGGCCGTGGCCGTCGCGTGGAGCGAGAAGCTGGAGCAGGCCGCCTGCGCGGCGCTGGCCGGAAACGGACCGAAGACGACGCCGGAGCAGGACGAGGCCGAATGGTCCGCCTGGGCGGAGCGGACGGACTTCGCCCGGAGGATCGGCCCCGCCCAGTTCACCGACTCGCACGGCGTCTACCGCTACGCGGGCGTGGGCTGCGTCGATGTCGAGGGGAAGAAGGGCAAGGAGATGCTGGCCGCCAAGAAGGCGGCCGAGGAGAAGGCCAAGCAGGCGCTCGTCTATTCGCTGTGGGCGGACACCGTCGCCCACGACCATGCCGTCACGGTTCTTCGCGAGCGGTCCGCGTCCGACGGCGACAGGTCGGAGGCGACCGAGGACTTCGTCTCCCGCGTCTCGCAGGCGTGCAAGCGGGCCGTCATGAAGAAGGATGTCTTCAAGGGGAAGGTCGTCCATCCCCTGACGGGCCGGACGATGTTCGTCCACGTGGCCGGCGTCGATCCGGCGACGCTCGCGGAGCAGAAGGTTCTGGAAGAGGAACGAAAATGAGAACACATCCGATGAATCCGTTCGTCCGCATGGGAGCGGCCCTCCTGGCGGTCCTTTTCGCGACAACGCCGATGCGCGCCGCGGCGGAGGAAAACACGCCGCTCGTCGTCGTCGTCATCGCGGAAGGACAGGGCGAGACGATCGACGAGGCGAAGGCGGCCGCGCTCCGCGCCGCGATCGAGGACGTCGTGGGCTCGCTCATGAAGACGGCGACCACGACGGAGAACGGCGAGGTCGTGCAGGACAAGATCCTCTCCGCCTCCAGCGCCTACGTCGAGAAAAGCACGCAGGTCGGCTCCGCGACGCAGGACGAGGATGGGCTCTACACGGTCAAGGTCAAGGCCAACGTCCGCAAGGCCCAGCTCGTCGGCGAGCTGGAGAAGTTCGTCGCGGAGATCAAGGGCGCGGAAATGCTGGAGAAGATCGAGCAGCTCAAGAAGAACCAGGCGCAGTTCGAGACCTTCTTCCAGTCCGAGTTCGAGAACGCCCTTTCCACGGTCGTCGTCGCGCAGCCGCTCGCCGAGCCCGGCTGCCTCCCCTTCCAGCTCGACGACGACGGGAACGTCTTCATGGACGTCCGCGTGGGGATCGACCCGGACTCCTACCGCGTGTTCCGCAAGGGCATCGTGGAGAAGCTCCGCCCCTTCGCGCAGAAGGTGTCCGACGTCGACGGCGAGAAGGGGTCCGCGCTCACGTGGCGGACGGACGAGAAGAACACGCTTCTCGTCGTCCGCGACTACGGGACGATGACGGGGACCCTGCTCACGTTCTCCCCGATGCAGATCAAGGCGCTCTGCAAGGTCTTCGCGAAGGTGAACAAGTACGACAACGACCTCACGGTGGTCGTCCGCATGTTCGACAGGGACGGCGAGCCGGTCTTCACGAAGAAGACGGCGGTTCGCTCGAAGACCGACAGCTTCCCCTGGCGCCGCGTCCTTCTGCACGCCAACAAGGAGGAGGGCGTCTGCGCGATGCTCCCCGCGCTCAACTTCGGCGCCTCGCGCCGCTACTCCTACACCCGCCCGAACCCCGGTCCGGTGACGGTTCGCGTCCGGCTCGGGCAGATCGACCCGGACGTCCTCGGATCCGTCGACCTCGTCACGGTCGAACTCGTCCCGCCGGGCAAGAAGTAGTCTTCGGCACCCAGTTTCCCAATCCCCCCAAAAAACACAGGAAAGACACACATGAACACACGTTCCGTTCCCGTTTTCGCCGCGCTCGGATGCGCCGCCCTGCTCTCCTCCGGCTGCGCCAGCGTCTACAACGTCATCGATCCCGGCTCCCAGGAGCTGAAGGTCGAATTGTCATGGGAGGACGAACTGCCCGACATCGACCCGGTCGACGGCGAGCGCCGCATCGTCTACCTCGACTACAAGGACGCATCCGGGAGCGATCTCCCGAACCTCAAGGAGGACATCCGCGGCTCGCTGGAGGAGTGCGGATACAAGGTCACGCGCAACATCAAGGAGTCTTGGTTCCTCGTCAACGTGAAGGTCCGCTACTTCGGCGAGAAGCGAGACGAGAACTCCACCGGCACGGCGATGGGCGCCATTGCCGGCGGCGTGGCCGGCGCCGGCGCCGGGTATGCCATCGGAGGCAATTCGAAGGGAACCGTCGTCGGCGGCGCCGCCGTCGCCGGGCTCGGCGCAATCGCCGGCAATCTCCTCGACAAGCACAATCCGCTCCGTACCTACAACCTCGTGCTTGAGGTGTCTTGCGGTGAACGCATTCCGGAAGGATTCACCGAGTCGACTCTCGCGAACATCGGCCAGACCGGCGGGGGCGTCGCCTACAATTCCGTCGAGGGCAGGGCCAAGTCGAGCTACTCGTCCACCACCACGGAAAAGTCATCCACGCTCCAGCGCAAGCGCGAATTCGACAAGCAGAAGAACGTCCTGACAATCTCCGTCACCAAGCGCAACCTCGCCTCGGAGGAGGCCTACGGCGCGGCCGCCGCCCGGCTCACGAAGGCCCTCGGCGGCATCATGCCCGACACCGATCCCGACATCGATCCGATCACCCCGGCGGAGTATCTGGAGCGTCTGAAGGATTCGGACGCCGAGTAGCCCGCGTCGACGAGTCGCGCTCCGCAGCCTCGTCGGGGGCTGAGCGCCCGTCCGCAGCCGGGGGAAGCCGCCCCCTCTCCCGGCCGACCATCGACGCAGCCGACACCCGAACAACCTCAAGTCGCTTCTTCCCCGCCTCGGGCCTTTCGGTCCGGACCGCGCTCGTCTACGACGGGGAGCTGGCATCGTCCGTCGTCCGCCGGGGGTGGTTCGGCTTCCGCCTCTGCGCCGACCGCAGGGCCGAATCCAATGACGGGCCGCCTTCGGCGGAATGACGGGTGCCGGCCGGCCGGCAAATGAAGGGCCGGCGAGCGGCGAATCCGCGAGAAACGCAAGGATAAAATTGCCCCGAAATATCTAAAATTCAAAATTCGGGGCGAAATTCATCTGTGGAATTCAGCCCCGAAATTGACGAAATCAAAAACCGGGGCATTCAATCGATGCGGGCGTGGCGGCCGCCACGCCCTGCGAGGCCGCAGATCGGTTGATTTTCCGGCCGCGGCGGAGTATACTTCCCCGAACACAAGCGGAAAGGAACGACATGGCGAGAGCGCTGACATTCGATTTGGGCGGGACGGCCTTCCAGGCCGAGCCCGTGAAACTGGACCGGAAGAAGGTCTACGGCCGGACCGGGACCGCCGCGAACGTCAAGAAGGGCCGGCCGGAGGCGAGATAGGATGAGTTTACGCGTTTTCTGGAGCGACCGGCTGGAGACGATGGCCGACCGGATCCTCGACGAATGGACCGCCCGCCTCCCGCGGGATCCGTTTGAGCGGACCTGCGTGGTCGTGGGCGACATGGCCACGCGCAACTGGCTGAAGGAGCGGTTCCTGCTCCGCCGCGAACCCGGCGCGCGCCGCGTCCTCGCGAACATGGACTTCCAGCCGTTGCCGGAATTCGCCAACGACTGGCTGGCCGCCGCCGTGCACGGGCGGGAGGTCGCGGAAGGGCGCGATCCCGCGGAGCACCCCTTCTCGAAGGGCGTGATGGCGTGGCGCATCGACGCGATCCTGCGCGAAAAGGCCGCCGACCCGGCGTTCGCGACGCTCGCGGGCTACGTCGCCGCGGGCGGGAAGGAGGCGGAGGACCGCCGGCGCTTCGACCTCGCGGTCCGCCTCGCGCAGATGTTCGACGACTACCTCGTCTCGCGCCATGCGACGCTGCTCGCCTGGGAGCGCGGGCGGATCCCGGACGTCGGCGACGAACGCTGGCAGGCGCTCCTCTACCGGGAGCTGGCGCGCGGAACCCGCTCCGGCTCCTACGCGGCGGACTACGCCCATGCGCTGGGGCCGGACGTCTCCCCCGCCGCCGCCTTCGACGGCGGCTTCCCGCGCTACGCCGCCGTCCACGTCTTCGACGTCCCGGACGCCCCGTGGCCGTATCTCGAGATGCTGAAAAAGCTTTCGGAGGAAATCCCGGTGTCGTTCTGGACGTTCAATCCGCTGCACGACTTCTGGATGGAGAACCCCACGAGGAGGCAGCTGCTCCGCGAGAAGGCCGGCCGGCTCCGCAAGGCGCTGGAGAACGGGGAGACGCCGCCCGACGAACCCGACGACCCCGACTTTTCGTCGCCCGACGCCCGGCTGCTGGGCGCCCTCGCCACGGGGGCTCGCGGACTGCTCGCCCACGAGCTCGACCTGGCGGGCGGGGACTACGACTGGCTGGGCGGCTCCGGGAGCTTTGACTCGCTCCGCCGCGTCGCCCTGGAGGGCGATGCCGAGGTCCACGTCTGCCACTCCGCGCGCCGCGAGCTCGAGGCGGCGCGGGACGCCCTGCACCGGTTCTTCAAGGAACATCCCGACGCGAAGCCTTCCGACGCCCTCGTCCTCTGCGCCGACTGGGCGACGTATTCGCCCCTCGTCGAGGCCGTCTTCGGCGGAGAGGATGCGAGAGGGAGCGACGGCGCGAAGCTTCCCGTGGCCACCGCCGGCATCCGGGCCTCGACGCCCGTCGCGCACTCGTTCGGCGAGCTGCTCGACTTCCGGACGAACCGCTTCGAGGTTTCCAGGGTCTTCTCCCTCCTCGGCGTGCCGGAGATCCGCGACAAGTTCGGCATCGGCGCCGACGGTCTCCCCGTCCTTCGCGAGATGGTGAGGAACGACAACGTCCACTGGGGCTGGGACGACGCGGACGTGCGGAGCATCCTGGGGCAGGAGCCCGGGGACGACGGCGAACGCAACCGCTTCACCTGGCGGCGCGGACTCGACCGTCTGACGCTCGACGCGCTGCTCGGCCCGCGCGAGGACGAGGAGGCCCTCTACGAGGCCGGCGAGCTCGGCCGGCTCCTGCCCGGCGGCCACGTCGAATCCGACCGGGCGGAACTCGTCGGGGGGCTCCATCGCTTCGCAAAGCGCCTTGCGGCTCTCCGCCGGTTCCTCAAGGACTCCCACTCCGCCGAGGGGTGGCGCGACGGACTGCTCGGGGCCGTCGACGACTTCTACAAGCCCGGCGACTCCGCCCTCGGGGACGTCCTCGGCCTCCGCAGGGCCGTCGAATCGGCGGCGGCCGCCGCGGTCCGGGCTCGCGAGACGGATCGCCGTGCGAAGGATGACATTCCCGGCGAAGTCTTCTGCCGGGCGGTCCTCGACGCCGTGAAGGACGGAGTGCGGCCGCTTTCCCCGGCAGGCGACGCCGTCCGCGTCGTCCCGCTCGCGAACGGCTCCGCCGTGCCGGCCCGCTTCGTCTGGATCTGCGGCCTGAACGATGGAACGTTCCCCCGCGACGAATACCGCCCGACCTTCGATCTGGTCGGCCGGCATCCGACGATGTACGACGTCACGCCGCGCGAACGCGACGCCCTGGCGCTGCTCAAGGCCGCCATGGGCGCTCGCGACCGGCTCTGCCTGAGCTACGTCGGGCGCGACATCCGCACGAACGAAGCGATTCCGCCGGCCGTCCCGCTGACCGACCTGCTGGAGTGGTTCGCCGCGGTCCGGCCGGCCAGGACCATCGTCCATCCGCTCCAGTCCTACAGCGGGCGGTATTTCTCGAATCCGCCGGACCTGCCCCGGAGCCACTCGGCCGCGAACCACGCCGCGGCGGCGGCCCTCGCCGCCGCCCGAGCCGGCGGGGCGACCGCCGCGGACGCGCTGCCGAAGATCGTTCCGTTCCCGCTCCGCGAGGACGGCGCGACGGAAATCGAGCTGGACGACCTGGCCGAGTTCTGCGCGGCACCGAATTGGTTCCTCGCCACCAAACGGTTGCGGATCTTCGTCTCCGATCCGCGAAAAGACCTTCTCGACGACGAAGACGCGCTTGGCGGAACCGTTCCGAAGGGGATGGAGATTCCCTTTCTGACGGGAGAGGAAGATCTCTCGGACGCGACCGTCGCAAGGGTGGCGGAACGCCTCGCGGAGAGCGGGGCCGCCTCCGGAGGCGAAGAGGCGGCGGACATGATCCGCGAAGCGGTTTCGGAACAGGCCATCGGGCAGTTCCGGTCGCAGGTCGTCGAATTCGCCCAGCGATCCGAAGAGCAGAAGGCCTTCGGTTGTCCCCACGACCCGCTTTACGATAAGTTCGAGGCCTACGACGCCGGGATGCCGGTGCCGTTTCCGCCGGTCGCCTTCGACATCGGAGGAAAGACCGTCCGGATCGTCGGATCGTTCCGCCCGCCGGCGATTCTGACGAATTCGGCGGGGAATCCTCTCTCGGCCGACCTTGTCTTTCTGCACGCCGCCCCGTATCCTTCCGATTGGGTCAGGAGATGGATTCGGCATCTTGTCCGGCAGATCGTGACCGGCCCCGTCGCCATGGTCCTGTTCTGGCCGGCCGCAACGCGGTTGTTCGTCCCCGTTCCCGTCGACGAGGCGCGGAGGCGCCTGTCGAGAATCCTCGAACTCGCCACGGCCGAAGTTCCGGTCGACCTGGAGAACGTCCGGGGCGCGGACGACAAGCCACCCGAAGCTTTCACGGAGCCGCTCGACTACGACGAATACCGCAAGTACAAGGGCAAAAAGAGCGGCAAGAAGGGAGCCACAAAGTGAAAACGACCCCCGTGTTCCGCGAGGAAATCTTCTCGCCGTCCTTTCCGCTCGACGGACCGCATCTCGTGGCGGCATCGGCAGGAACGGGCAAGACCCACAACATCCAGAACGTCTGCGCCCGCCTCGTTGCGGAGCGGGGACTGCGCGTTTCGCAGATCCAGGTGATGACCTACACGGAGGCCGCGACGAAGGAACTGCGCGACCGCATCCGCAAGGTCTTCGCCGACCTCCTGCGCTTCCTCTCCGGCGACGCGACCGGCTTCAGCAACGCGGAGCGGGAACGGCTGGAGAAGCTGCGCGGTTGTGCGCGCGCCGTGCTCGGCGGGTCCCCGGGGGAGGCCGACGCGACCGCGAAGACCCGCGTCGAACTGGCGCTGCTCGAGTTCGACCGGGCCGCGATCTCGACGATCCACGGCTTCTGCCGGCGGGCGCTCGTCCGCTTCGCCTTCGAGACGGGCGGCGCGTTCCGGACCGAGTTCGGCGACGACGGCGGCGCGGAGCTCGAGCGTCGTGCGCGCGACTGGTGGCGCGTGAACCGCCCCGAATTCCCGCTGTCGGATCTGGTCGCCGCGACCAAGGGGCTTGGCGGGAAGACGGACTGGACGATCGAAAAGAATCCCGCCACGGGGAAGGAGGACCCCTGCCTCGTCGCGGCCGAGGCGATCGTCCGGCGATACGAGGAAGACCGGCCCCTGCGCGAGACGCAGACGTTCGACGACCTGCTGCGCGCCGTGCGCGCGGTCCTGGACGATCCGGTCCGCGGTCCGGATTTCGCCCGGAAGCTCCGCGGCGAGTTCAAGGCCGTCGTCATCGACGAATTCCAGGACACGGACCCGGTCCAGTACGGCATCTTCCGCAAGGCGTTCGTCGACGTCCCCCCGGACGAGGACCGGCCGCCCGTCTTCTTCGTGGGCGACCCCAAGCAGGCCATCTACGCTTTCCGCGGAGGCGACATCTACACCTATCGCGCCGCCGCGAAGTCCCCCGATGTCGCCGGCCGCACCTACCGGCTCGACCGGAACTTCCGTTCGACGCCGAGGCTCGTCGACGCCGCGAACCGGATTTTCGGCGACGAGAAGAACCCCGACGGATCCGTCGCCGCCCGCACCTTCGGCGACGACGCGATCCCCTATGACGAGAGCGTCGAAGCGACGGAAGACGCCGAATCGAGAATCGACGGGCTGTCCGTCCCGGCGGACGGCGGCGGGTTCGTCGAAGACGCCAGACCCTTCCGGATCGTTTCCACGGAAAACACGATCGGCCGCGACGCGGCCGTCGTCGACGTCGTACTGGAAACGCTCGCCGAACAGGCGGGAAAAACGATCAAGATCAAAGGCCGGGAGGAGGCGTTCGGACCGGAGCACGTCGCCGTTCTCGTCACGTCGAACGACGCGGCGCGCGACTTCCGGAAGACGCTTCGCGAGCGCGGCGTCCCCGCGGTGGTTTCGAAATCCGGAAACGTGTTCGCCGGCGAAACGGCCCGCCAGTTCCGCCTCGTCCTTCTGGCGATGGCGAACCCCGGGGACCGGAGCCGGATCCGGGAGGCCCTCGCCACCCCGTTCCTCGGATTCCCCCTCGGGGAACTGGAAAAGGAGGACTCCGCCGGCTTCGCGGACAGGATCGGTTTTTTCGGCAAGCTGAACCGGACGTGGAACCGGCGTGGATTCAACGCCGCCTTCGCGGAACTGGAGGACGAATGCGGCCTGCGCGCCCGGCTGGCCGCGCTGCCCGACGGGGAGCGGAAGCTGGCCGACCTCTTCCAGATCCTGGACCTGGCCGGCGCCGCCGTCCGCGAACGCGGCCCGGCGCCGGAAACGCTCGTGGACTGGATCGCCGAGCGCATCAACCTCTCCGGCAAAGACGCCGCCGAGGCGGACTCCGACGAATACGCCCGCGAACTGGAAAGCGATGCGTCGGCCGTCAAGATCATGACGATCCACAAGTCGAAGGGCCTCGAGTTTCCCGTGACCGTAGTCCCCGTGCCGTCGTCGAAAGGCGGTGGCGCGAAGAAGAACAAAGGCGACCCGCCGAAGTTCCACCATGACGCGAAGGGAGGGCTTCTCGTCGGCCGCGCCGAAGCGACGGCCGACGAGGCGGCCAAGGCGGAAAACGCCGCGGAGAAGACGCGGCTTCTCTACGTCGCCTTCACCCGGGCGACCCGGAGGACGATCGTCGTTGCGCCGCACGAGCCGCTTCCGACGTGTGAACGCCTCTTCGAAAACGCCCTCCGCAACCGCGCCGGCGCGAACGACCCGGATTCGCCGATCCAGTGGACCGAATACAAACCGCCCGGGACGCCCCTTCGGAGCGGCGCGCCGACCCCGGACGCGGCGTCTCTCGCGGACGCGGAGGAACCCAGGGACTATGCCGGCTTCGGACAGAGGCGAAAAGGAAGCTATTCTTCGCTTTCGCCATCGCCGAAGAGAGACTTGTCCGAGTCGGGGACCGAGGACAAGCGGGAAGCCGGCAACGTCTTCGATTCCGCCGCCGCGGGAGACCCCGTCGACCGCGAGGACGGAGCATCCTCCGGTTTCGGACCGATCGAAGGGGGGGGCGGCGATGCCGGCGACCATCCGATCTTCGACATCGGCGGCGGCGCAAAAACCGGCACGTGCTGGCATGACATCCTGGAGAGGATGCCGTTCGACGCCACGGACGAAACGATCCGCGAGGCGACCGGGAAGTCGATGCGCCTCCACGGCCTCGCCACGGGCGACGCGAAGGAGGTCAAAGCCCAGGTCGGGACCGTTTCCGAGATGATCCGGCGGACACTCGTGTGGCAGCTGGAATCTCCTTCCGGGGAAACCTTCTCGCTGCGCGACGTTCCGATGGAGAGACGCTTCAGCGAGTGGGAGTTCGACTTCTCCTCGAAGAACGCGGAAAGCCGCACGCCCGCCATCGCGAAGATACTGAGGGACGAATGGAAGGGCGATCCCGAAAAGGAGACGTTTCTCAAGGCCGTGGAGAACTGGGACCGGGAGATTCCGCAGGGCTTCTTCGTGGGATTCCTCGATCTTCTCTTCGAACACGGCGGCTTCTGGTACGTCGTGGACTGGAAGTCCAACAAGATCGGCGGGCGGACGAAGAGCTTCTCGGAGAAGGGCGTCCGGGACGAAATGGCCAGGGAGGGATACTTCTTCCAGTACCTGCTCTACTCGGCCGTCCTCCACCGCTTCCTCAAGGAGACGATGGGGGCGGCCTACTCGTGGGAGAAGAACTTCGGCGGCATCCGGTACTACTTCCTGCGGGGCATCGCCGCCGGCGGCGAGGCGCCCGTCTTCGAGGATCGCCCGTCCGAAAAGCTTCTCGACAGACTGTGCCAGGCGCTTGGACTGGAGGACCGCTAGAATGAAAGACGCCGTTTCCGATTTCGTTTTTCGCATGACCGGCGGCAACAAGGCCGTCGCGGAGCTGTGCGCCGAGGCCGTCGCCTGCCTCGAGGAGGGCGACGTGTGCCTCCCGCTCGACGAGGAGCGGAGCGCGCTTCTCGCGTCCGTTCCGGGCGTCGCGTTCTTCGCGGCGGCCGACACGCCGCCAGGCGCCGTCCGGACGCCGTTCGTCGTCGGACCGGACCCCGGCGGCGCCGCCGGCCTGCTCTACACGCGGCGCAACTGGGTCTACGAACGCCGCGTCCGGGACTGGATTCTCGGGCGGATCGGCGCGCCGCCCGCCGACTCCGTGCCGGAACTTCCGGACGAGCCGTTCTACAATGGCCTCCGCGACGAACAACGGGACGCCGTGCTCGCGATGTGCAACTCCCGCTTCTCGATCCTCACGGGCGGTCCCGGCACCGGCAAGACGCACACGATCGCGCGCGCCGTGAAGTTCGTCCTGGACCGCCGCCCGGAATTTCGGCTGGGTCTCGCCGCGCCGACCGGCAAGGCCAAGGCCCGGATGGCCGAGTCCCTGGAGAAGGCCGTCAAGGACCTGGGCTTCGACGTGCCCCAGGCCTCGACCATCCACTCCCTGCTGGGGCCGAAACCCGATTTCGTCACGTTCAAGCACGACCGGAACAACCCGCTTTCGCTCGACTGGCTCGTCGTGGACGAGGCGAGCATGGTCGACCTGCCGCTGATGGCGAAGCTGCTCGACGCCCTCCCGGACTCCTGCCGACTCACGCTCGTCGGCGATGCCGACCAGCTCGCCTCCGTCGAGCGCGGCCGCGTCTTCGGCGACCTCTGCCGCTTTCCGGGCGTCCCGGTCTCCCGGCTCGGGCAAAGCGCGCGGTTCCCGCCGGACGGCGACATCGCGAAGCTCGCCGCCGCCGTGAACGGAAGGGATGCCGACGGGGCGATGGCCGTCCTCGGCGACCGGTCGGACGTCGTTTCCTTCGTCGACCTCGCACGGCTCTCCAAGGACGACGCCTTCGACCCCGAGAAATGGCCCGGCTTCGCGGACCGGGTCCTCGCCGGCTTCGCAACCTTCGCCGGCGGACCGAACGGAAAGGACGGCGAACCGGAGGATCCCGTCGAGTTCGCCCTCGCGCACCTCAACGACTTCCGCGTGCTCTGCGCCCTGCGGCACGGGCCTTTCGGGTCGGAGCAGGTCGCCCGATGGATCAAGAAACGGCTGCCGAGAAACAGCCCGGTTCCGATGATGGTCACGAAGAACGACCGCGGGTTGGGCGTCGAAAACGGCGATGTCGGCGTGGTGATGCCGGACGACCCGAAAACCCTCCGCCTGCCCGGCGGCCGCAACGTCCGGCTGGAACTCCTCCCAGACCCGGAACTGGCCTTCGCCTCGACCGTCCACAAAGCGCAGGGGTCGGAGTTCGACGATGTGGCGATCGTCCTCCCGCCGAACCCGTCCGGGAAGAAACCCGGAAAGGATGCTCCGCCGGACGGCGGCGCCGCCTCCGCGGAAGGCGAAGAGGAAGGGAACGCCTGCAAGCTCCTCACCCGCGAGATCCTCTACACCGCGATCACGCGAACGAAGAAGACCGTCGCCCTCTGGGGCTCCGCGGAATCGGTCCGCCACTGCGCGCTGAACGGCATCTCCCGCCGCTCCGGCCTCGTTTTCCCCGCGCCGTAGCCCTGCGGACGGGAGTTCTTCTCTCCGCTTCGCTCCGGCACCCTCCGCCTTCGGCCATCCGTGCGCCGCGCGACCCCGATTCCGGACGCACCCTCCGCCTTCGGCCTTCCGTGCGCGGGTCGTCGATGTCGTCGGCATCGTCGATGTCGTCGACCGGCCGCCGTGCGGGGGAAGCTTCCCCCGGTGACGGCCGTCTCAGGACGACAAGATGACGGGACGACAAGACGACGGGAGACGCCTCCCCGGGTGCCTTCGGCGAACGGGGCGATTTGATCGCGCGCGGCCCCTGGTGCCTCCGGCGAACGGGGCACGACCTTTCGCCTTTACGTCGCTCTTCTTGCCGGGCACCATCCGCACCTGCCGCGTGTCCACCAGCACCGCCTCGATCCCGTTGCTCTCCAGCAGGTCGTAGAGCGGTATCCAGTATACGCTCGTGCTCTCCATCTCGACGGAGACCACGTTGCGCTTCTTGAGCCATTGCGCACGAGCGCGAGCAGGTCGCCGGTCGTCGTGCCGAACGCGACGACCTCGTGCGTTCCGTCGTCCCGGCGGGGACCGCAGACGTAGTGGTCGGCGTGTCCGGCCAGGTCGATGCCCGCTACGTTGAGGGGTACAGCCGACGCATCGTGAACATGGGGGGATTGTACCACCGGACGGCAGTTATCTCCATGTGTTTGCCCACAGGGCGGCAAGCCGCCCCGCGGGCGGAGGGCTGTCCGCCGCCGCGAGGCCGCCAAACCGAAAGGAGAAGCAAGAATGTCCAACGATGAAAACCAAGAACAAGCGGATTTCGTGAAGGGCAGGTCGGCGGAATCGTGCTGAACGTCGCCGGCCCCCGCGAATCCGGCTCCCCGGGCATCTTCGACCGCGCGAAGAAAACGCTGCTGGAGGCGTTCGCGTTCTTCCGCAACCACTCGGGCGGCGACTTGTCGGCCATCGACGAAAAGGGCGATCTCGTCGCATGGATGGACGTGGAGTGCGTGGAGGAGCTGTTCGCCGAACGGGACGACGGTGGCCGTCAAGGGTGATGCCCCGCCTCCGCCGGGGAAAGCAAGTCGCCGGACGATAAAGTCATCGTTCTTGTGGAAAACAACAAGAAGGAAAGGAAGAACGAATGACGCCGGAACGGCAATGGGGCGTCCGCGTCCTTGAGCGCGCGGACGCGGGCGAGCCGGTCGCGCCGGAGGGGATTGCTTCCCTGCTCGCCGCGGAGCCGGCGAGGGGGCTTTTCGCGCTCGAGTGCGCGACCTTCGATCCCGCCGTGCCGGCGGCGGCGGTCCGGACGATCCTCTCGGACGCGTTCCGCGACGCGCGCATCGCGCCGGAGACGAAGGCCGAGCTGCTCTGGCGCTACAACCACGAGCCGGCGTTCCGCGACGCCGTTCTGGCGGACTGCAAGGGGGGCATCCCGTTCTTCCTCCTCGATTCGGAGGAAGGGCGCAGGTGGTACTGCGAATGCGGACTGCCGCAGATATGAACCGCGTGGCTTCAGAATGAAGGTGGTCGCATCGGTTTTGGCCCGTCTCGGCGCCGATCCGGACGCCCCGACGAAATGGGGCGTGAGCTGGCGGCAGCTGGAGCATGCCAGGAAAGGGAGAAGCTGGGAAAACGACGTGTTCCTCAACGGGGCGATTCAGCGCGTCGCCTCCGCGCCGCGCGCGGCGCGGAGGCGGGCGTCGCGCGCCTGGCAGGCGAGCGGCGCGGCGGGCTCGCCGACGAGGTCGCGCAGGATCGCGTGCGCGAGGAGCAGCCCCGCGGCGCCGACGACGGTCGGGAGCGTCCCCGCGGTCTGGATGCGCTCGTCCGGATCGGCGTCGAACGGCCAGCGCGGCTCCTCGTCGGACGCGACGACGGCCAGGTGCTCGATGCCGAGCCGGCGCAGCTTCTTGCGCATGGCCTTCGCGAGCGGGCAGCGGTTCGTCCTCGCGAGGTCCGAGACGCGCAGGCGCTGCGGGTCGAACTTGTTGCCGCCGCCCATCGCGCTATAGACGCGGACGCCCGCCGCGACGCAGCGCGAGACGAGCAGGACCTTGGCGGAGACGAGGTCGATCGCGTCCGCGACGGCGTCCCAGCGCACGAGGTCGACCCCGTCCGCCGTGTCGGGGCCGTAGCGCAGGTCGAACGTCTCGACGCGCGCGTCCGGCGCGATGTCGAGGACGCGCTCGCGCATGACGTCGGTCTTGCGCCGCCCGAGCGTCGAGCGCAGGGCGCCGAGCTGGCGGTTGAGGTTGGAGGGCGCGAAGGCGTCGCAGTCGAGCAGGCCGAGGGTGCCGACGCCGGCGCGCGCGAGCGCCTCGGCGCACCAGGAGCCGACGCCCCCGAGGCCGACGACGAGCACGCGCGCCGCGGCGAGGCGCGCCAGGGCGGCGTCGCCGACGAGGCGGCGCGTGCGGTCGGACGCCTCCGGGTCCACTAGACGCCGAGATTCTCGTCCGAATCGCCGGCGGCGGGCTCCGCCTCCGGCGCGGCGGGCGCGGGAAGCTCCGCGGCGGGGGCGTCGTCCTTCTTCGCCTCCGCGAGCTCCGCCTCGGCCTTGCGCGCGCGGCGCTTCCAGAACGCGAGGCGGCCGAAGAAGCGTCCGATGGCCTTGCGGATGCGGCGGCCGACGGTGGGGTGCTTCAGCGCGTCGAGGCGCTTCCAGCCCTCGAGGACCTCGTCGGGCGTGAAGTCCTTGCGGTAGATGTTCTCCTCCAGCTCCATCTCGAGGCGGCGCGTCTCGTCGAGCCCCGCGACGATCTCCGCGTCGATCGTCTTCCAGCCGAGGTTGCCCGCGGCGGTGAGGCGGCGGTGGCCGGAGATCAGCTCGTAGGTCGGCGTCACGCGGATCGGATGCAGCTGCCCCACGCGCTTGAGGCTGTCCATGAGCGGCTGGAGGTCGCCGAGGTCCTTGCGGACGCGCTCGGGGACGATGACGGAATCGATCGGGACTTGCATGGGGGGCCTTTCGGTTGGAGTGACGAGTGACGAGTGACGAGTAACGGGAGAAGGATCAGATGTCGGAAGTGGAGACGATGGCGTTGTCCCTGCCGTCGAAGACGACGATGCGGGGGCGGTGCGAGGCGGCCTCCTCGGGCGTGAGGGCGCAGAACGTGAAGACAATGACGCGGTCGCCGACCTTCCCCTTGTGCGCGGTGGCGCCGTTGAGGCAGCAGATGCGGGAGCCGCGCTCGCCGGCGATGGCGTAGGTCTCGAAGCGCTCGCCGTTCTCGAGGTTCGCGACGAGGATCTTCTCGAAGGGCGCGATGCCGGCGGCGTCGAGGAAGTCGGGGTCGAGCGTCATGCTGCCGCGGTATTCGAGGCTGGCCTCGGTCACGCGGACGTGGTGGAGCTTGGACTTGAGGAAGAAGGAGAGCATGGGTCTTGCGCGTCGATGGGGAAGAAGATACCGGAACGCCCGCGAAATGGCAAGCGTTTTCGCGGCGGCGCGCGCGTGCGGGGCGCTTGCCCGCGCGGGGGCGTTCCGGTATACTCCGCGCCAAGGAGAACCACCATGGAAAACCAGATCGACCGCTTCCTCCGCCTGCTCATCGAGACGCACGGCTCCGACCTCCACATCAGCGCGGGGCGCGTCCCGCAGATGCGCATCCAC
>Ga0247608_10003441_pt1 | contig 18449 bp, 11 predicted proteins | sample 176DNAGHGlowgp2_FD_193490 | JGI IMG/M metagenome (GOLD analysis project Ga0247608, IMG submission 193490) | Sheep rumen microbial communities from Palmerston North, Manawatu-Wanganui, New Zealand - 1766 DNA GHGlow gp2 | ecosystem: Host-associated > Mammals > Digestive system > Stomach > Rumen ... | reverse complement strand
TTCTGCCTGGATGGAAGGCGTAAGAGTAGCCGGCGGAGATTATTTAAGCTTTGTTGACAGCGATGACTTTGTGGATTCCTGCATGATCGAAGAGATGTCAAAGTACCTGACCGGGAAAAATGAGATAATCTGCTGCAATCATATGATAGAGCATGAGGATGGCAGGCAGACAAAGTGTGCGCATGGCGCTGCGCCCGGAATTTATGAAGGCGATGAGCTTGAGCAAAAGATTTTCAGGAACATCCTTGGAAATGAAAACAGGACTGTAGCCATGTCAAGATGCATGAAGCTTACAAGGGCAGGTCTTATAAGGGATAATCTGGGATATCTTGATAAAAGGATCAGAATGGCAGAGGATGTCAATGCTATGCTCCCTGTTATGCTCGATGCAGAGCGTATAGTTGTGATGAAGGACTCGTATTATTACCATTATTACTACAATGACAAGTCCATGGTCCACTACTATGACAAAACGATGAATGAAAATATGAAATACCTTGATGCTGCTATCAAAAAGGTAATGGAAGATAAGTTTTCCGACAAGGAGCTATCTGCTGTAATGGTAGAGAAGGAAGAGCTCTTTATGTTTATGTTGCAGATGAAGAACGAGCTTAAACACAAGGGAGGACGAGTAGAAAGAGTCCTTGATCTGATAAAAGAGGAGGATATTAAAAACAGAGTTAAAAAATGTCCTCTTGTTGTAAAGGATAAGGGAAATCAGTTATTATATTTAGTAATGAGAAAGCCAAATGTTGTAACTGCGTCTATCCTGACCGCGGCTTTTTCGCTAAAAAACAGAGGTTAAGACAGGGTGGAGAATAAAATGGTGACAATTAGAGAGACTGAAGAAATGAAAAAAGAAAATACCCGCAAGAGGTTATTTGTTATTTCAGTTGTTCTTTGTTTTGTCACTATTTTTTTATATGAACTATTTACGCCGATGCTGATGGATGATATGACATATCTTTCCCAGGTTAAAAAGGCAGGAAGCATTGCGGGACTTCTTGCACAGGAAAAGCAGCAGTATCTTGGCTGGACAGGAAGATCTGTAGCGCACATGATGCTAAGACTCGTTATGTTTGCCGATCTTCATATCTTTGGCGGCGGAAGAATGACTTTCAATATAATATCTTCTGCGGTATTTACAATATTGTCGCTTCTTATTTACAAAAATATCCAAAAGACGAGAAAATATGATGTTTTGGCATATCTGCTCATCCTGCTCCTTGTGTGGATGTATGGTGTTTCTTTTGCACAGACGGTATTGTGGGAAACGGGTGCCTGCAATTATCTGTTTACAACAACTATAATAATGGCTTTTATTACTTACTTTAGAAGCAGCATTGAAAAAAGCATTGCTTTAGATGATACGGCTAAAGAAAAAGGCGTATTGAAGGCTGTTTTGATGCTGATTGCAGGTGTTCTTGCCGGATGGTGCAATGAAAATACAAGTGGAGGATGTCTTTTATTTATTCTCATCCTTCTTGCTATGTATTTAAAACAAGGTAAAAAGCTGAAAATTTGGATGATAACAGGACTTGTAGGCAATGTCGCAGGTCTTGCGATAATGGTTCTTGCTCCCGGAAATGCGCTGAGGGCAGCAGGAAGAGAAGAGCTTCACACAGGTCTTCTTGGAATGGCTGCAAGATTTTTGAACATTACCCTTGCTATCAGGGATGAATTTATAGTGCTTATTGGTGCGTTTATTGTACTTGTTGTTTTTCTCAGGATCCAGGGCAGAAAATGGGCAGAACTCTTGGATGTTCTTGTTTTTGGATTTTTATTTCTTGCGACATCTTATAGTCTGATACTGACCGTGACACCTCAGGACAGAGCACTTTTTGGAGGCGACATATTCCTTATTATCGCTATAGTTCAAGCGTTTGAGTATGTTGCCGCAAATGAAACGTGGATACAGCTTATAAAGAGGGCATCTGTTTATCTAATGCTCCTTTATATGCTATTTACATATCTTGACTGTGGTGCGAGCCTTGCGAGAATATACCGCGAAGAAAAAGAAAGATACGACTATCTTGAAGAATGGTCAAAAACAGGCGCGGAGGATGCTGAGGCACCTATGCTCAGGCCCCAGTTTGAGAACAGATATACTGCAGCATACGACTGCGATATAACTGAGGACTGGACCAACTGGAACAATATGATGATGGCAAATTACTATGGATTTAAAACGCTTTTAGGAGTGGATAGGGATGAATGGGACAAATACTGATATAAGTATCATTATTCCTGTATACCAGGCGCAAAAAAGACTTAGAATATGCTTTGAAACAGTGAAAGCAGCGGTAGAACATCTTGAAAGCAGCCCTGAATTTGCGGGTGCAAGCTGCGAGATCATTCTGGTGGATGATGGCTCAACAGATGACAGCAAGAAGATGTGCGATGAATTTGCATCAGAAAAGGTAATTGTAAGACATACCGGTAACCATGGCGTGTCCCATGCAAGAAATATCGGAATAGAGCTATCTTCCGGTAAATACATTGCTTTTGTGGATTCGGATGATACTGTTGAAGAAGAATATCTTTGCACTTTATACAGAAAAGCGCTTGATAGCGGCAAGGATGTTATTGACATGTATAATGGCGCTGAAGATGGAAGCTGCTTTAGCGGAATAGAGTATATCAGCCTGGTTACACTGCAAGAGAATACCCATGTGTGGGGGAAGCTATTTAAGAGAGAAGCTATAGTCAGGAATAAGGTGGTATTTCCCGAAGGGCTTTCAATTGGAGAAGATATGTTGTTTCTTCTTGACCTTGCTCTGAAAAAAGGAGATAGCAGGGATTTCTATGTTATTACTGAAGGTGGATATAATTATTATGACAATGAAGAAGGTGCGATGAAAAGCGCCTTTAAAGAGAGCTACGCAAATCAGCTTATCTGCTGGAAAAAGGCAGAGGAAAAGATGACAGAAAGCGGTTATGCTTTTTCGGAGGATGTTAAGGACAGGCTCTCAGTGATCCAGATAATGAACTCGATGCTGGTTGCGGGGAAGATAGCCTGTATGAGCAGAGAAGATAAAAAGTCTGCTGATGCGGATATGATAAATGCCATATTAAGTACATGTCAGGACCTTATAGAACATGCACTTGAAAGAAAACGGGCGTTTTCTAAACTGCCGGGAGGATATAAGATCAAGGTATCTGTGTTTAGGATGAATGCCAAACTGTACCTTGGGTTATATGGATTATTTAAGGCATAAATGTTTGTACTGATGGAAGTGAAAAGAGTAGTTGTAATTGTAAATACAAACTTTGCCGGTACAAACAGATACAGGGGAAAATATGCAGAACAAAAAGAAACAAATGATATTTTATATGCATGCAGGAAGCAAGAATCATGGCTGCGAAGCGATCGCCGTAAGTACCATGAAGCTTTTAATGGATGAGAATAAAACTAAAGATAACGATATAGTTTTTGTTACGAATAATGAAAGCGAAGATATGGAGTACGGCCTAGGGAGACTTCGCGACAGGGGAGAGTGTGATATTGTGGAGGAGCGTCATATAGCAAGACACAAGCTCACACATGTTATGTATTATGTATACAGAAAGATAACGAAGGATGCTGAATCTTTTTTCAGATATAGATACAGGGATGTCTTAAACCGGTTATCGGGAGATGACAATATAGCAGTTTCTATAGGTGGAGATAACTACTGCTATCCTGAGATGATCAAAGACCTGGTATTGTCTCACAATGTATTTAAAAAGAAAAACATGAAGACATACCTTATGGGGTGTTCTGTTGAGCCTGATTCTGTAGAGGGATTAAGGGATGACTTAAACAGATATGATCACATAATTGCGCGCGAATCGATCACCTACGAAGGACTCATAGCAGGTGGTATAGATAAAGAGAAGTTGTCACTTTGCCCTGATCCTGCTTTTGCGCTTAACACGGATGAGGTTGAGCTTCCCGGAATTTTTAAAGAAACTGATGTTATTGGAATAAATGTAAGTCCCATGGTCCAGGGAAAGGAAAGCTCTCCCGGAATGACAATGAAGAATTATAGGGAACTTATCAAGTATATCCTTGATAACACAAGTTATGGAATTGCACTTGTGCCTCATGTTGTATGGAACAGTAATGATGACAGGAAGCCTCTAAAGGACCTTTATGATGAATTTAAGGGCTATAAGTCAGACTCTGATAGCGCCGCCGGATCAAATAGAGTTGTGCTCATAGAGGATATGTCTGCAAGTAAGCTAAAAGGAATAATAAGTAAGTGCAGATTCTTTATCGGAGCAAGGACACATTCCACGATAGCTGCATATTCAAGCTGTGTTCCCACACTTGTTATAGGATATTCCGTAAAATCAAGGGGAATAGCCAGGGATTTATTTGGAACAGATGAGAACTACGTTATCCCTGTTTGGGGACTTAAGAAAGAGGATGACCTTTTATCCGGTTTTAAATGGATAATGAGTAAAGAAGATGAGATAAGAGATCGCCTAAGTGAAGTTATGCCCGAGTATATAAAAAGGGCATCGGGCAACGTGAAATATTTTGTTTAAAACGGGGTGTGACCAATGATAATTGTACGTATTGCCGGAGGGCTTGGAAATCAGATGCAGCAATATGCGCTGTACAGAAAGCTCATGGCTGCGGGTGCAGATAGAGATGTAAAACTTGATACCTCATGGTTTGATGAATCTGCTCAGAAGGGAGTCCTTGCAAAGAGAGAACTTGAGCTTAGATTTTTTAAGGATATCCCACTTCCTGAGTGCACCAGGGACGAGAGGGATTCGTTCTTAAAAAGAAGTGTTTTTACAAAGGCACTTAATAAGTTTGTTCCCGGAACGAGCAGGATATTTGAAGAGAGCAAAATGTATCATCCGGAGGTCTTTGAGCTAAAGGACTGCTATATAGAGGGCTATTTTGCCTGCGAGAAATATTATGATGATATATTGCCGGAGCTTCAGAAGCTATTTGTTTTTCCATCCCATGAAGATGAAAATATGCAGAGGAAAAACGAGGAGCTTATGCAAAAGATGGACAGTGAAAAGAGCATAAGTATCCACATAAGAAGAGGGGATTACCTAGATCCTGAAAATGCGGCACTTTTTGGGAATATTTCTACGGATGAATATTACGAGAGTGCAATTAAGTATTTTACAGATAAATATGAGGATGCTCACTTTTATATCTTCACAAACGATCCCGAATACGCAAGGCAGAAGTATTCCGATACAGACAAATTCACGGTAGTTACCAATAATACCGGTAGAAACAGCCTGCTTGATATCGAGCTTATGAGCCATTGCATGGGCAATATCTGTGCGAACTCAACCTTTTCATTTTGGGGCGCAAGGCTTAACGGTAGAAGTGACAGAGAATTTGTCAGAACCTTCAGAATGAGAAATAATCAGGAGTGCGATCCTGAAAAGATGCATGAATACTGGAAGGGCTGGATTCTTATCGATAGGGATGGAAAAATTATCTGATTATTGGTACAATAATACGATTGTTGGATTAATAACCATGCGTGCTTAATTGTCTTGCACGCAGAAATACGCAGTTGTTTAGGAGCGCATCATAGGATGTCGAATATTAAGATAGTTGTTGCAACTACAAAAAAATATAAGATGCCGGATGACAATATGTATCTTCCTTTGCATGTAGGTGCTAAGAATTCGAAGAGTACAATCCCCGGCTATGAAAGAGACGATAACGGAGATGACAATATATCTGAGAAAAATCCTCAGTATTGTGAGCTCACAGGTCTTTATTGGGCATGGAAGAATCTGAATGCCGATTTTATAGGACTTGTTCACTACAGAAGATATTTTGGTTCTCCTAAGAATGCCAAGGCAGAAGATGTTTTTGACAGAGTACTTAAAAGGGATGAACTGGAAGAGATACTTAAATCATCCAGCATAGTTGTCCCGGCAAAGAGAAATTATTATATAGAAACTCTTCATTCACATTATTCTCATACACATTATGAGGAGCAGCTTACCAAGACAAAAAGCATTATAGAGAAGAAATATCCCGAATATCTTGATTCCTACGAGCGTGTTATGAGTCAGACATCAGGGCATATGTTCAATATGATGATAATGCGAAGAGATATATTATCAAGATATTGCAAATGGCTCTTTGATATCCTCGGTGAACTGGAGAATGAATTAAAGGATAATAGACTTGATCCCTATCAGGGCAGATATGTAGGACGTATCGGTGAGATCATATTTAATGTATGGCTTGATTATCAGATTACAACAGGAGAAGTTCCGAGATATCAGATAAAAGAGCTGCCTTGCATACACATGGAGCGTATCAACTGGTTAAAAAAAGGATATGCGTTTTTACGTGCAAAGGTATTTCACAAGAAATATAAGCATAGTTTTTAAATACAGACACAGGCTTGCAGGCATAATTAAAGTTATGGCTGCAATTCTTATGATTTGGGCAGGGCTCGTGACGAGATTTTAGGGATCCCGGCAGAGCATTTTAGGACTATGTTTCAGGAGAAAGTAAGATGAGTAAAGGTACTCTCGGAAGTACGGATAAGAGACATTTTTTCAAGACAATATTCAGAGAAGTTCCGGGAACATTCGAGCTTGATGATGAGCAGTTAAAGGACCTTCAGAGCCTGCTTCTTGACATGCTAAAGGACTTCATAGAGGTCTTTGAAGAAGAAGGAATATTCTATACTTTAAGCGGCGGTTCAGTCCTTGGAGCAATAAGGCATCAGGGCTTCATTCCCTGGGATGATGATATAGACATAAATATGCCGAGGCGTGATTTTGAGCATTTAAAAGAAATATTTGATGAAAAGCTGGGCGATAAATATGTTCTGTGCGCGCCGGAAATCGGCAGAGGCTATGGGATGAGCCATGTTCAGATCAAAAAGAAAAATACAGTATTTAAGGCTCTAAATGAGCTTAAGATGAAGGACATCGGCATCTATATCGATATTTTTGTTCTGGAAAATACTTATGACAATGCTCTTTTAAGAAAGCTCCATGGCTACAGATGCCTGTTTTGGGGCTATGCACTCACCTGTAAGAAGACAGCAAATGAGTATGATGCGCTTCTTCCCTATATAGGCTATGTTGATGCATTAAAAAAAGCCTACAGAAAAAAGATGATCATAGGAAAACTGTTTTTCTTTATAAGTCTCGATGCACTCTCAAAGAAAGTTATGAAGCTCTACTCAAGATGCAGAGATGACAATACAAAATATGTCTGCATTCCGAGCGGGAGAAAGCATTACTTTGGAGAAATGTATCTTAGAAGCGACATGAACGAATCCAAAGAAGCTACATTTGAGAATCTAAAGGTCAGGATACCTAAGGGAACTGATAAATATATGCATGTTTTATATGGCGATGGATATATGGAGATTCCGCCCGTAGGAGACAGAGAAATACATTCGATAATAGAATTTAAGTTATAAAAGGTTTTGGCCTCTTAGGCGGCTTTGATTTTAGAAAGTTGTTATTACTTATTAAATAGATTATAATTGCAGATGCTTAGGTTATGAGCATTTCACAACTGTTTTTCATTAGGAGGAAATATGGCAAATATAGCACTTATCATTGCAGGTGGTTCAGGACATCGTATGCAGCAGGATATTCCCAAGCAGTTTATCAACGTGTATGACAAGCCGGTTCTTATTTATACACTTGAGGGATTTCAGAAACATCCTCAGATCGATGCGATCGAGCTTGTTTGCATAGATGGCTGGCAGGATATGGTTTGGGCATATGCCAAGCAGTTTAATATAACAAAACTCAAATGGATCGTTCCGGGCGGCGAGAGTGGTCAGGAATCCATAAGAAACGGCGTGTTTAACCTTGAAGGCGAACTTAAGGATGATGATATCGTGATAGTACACGATGGAATCCGTCCTCTTGTAGATGAGAATGTTTTATCAGATGTTATCGTAGTATGCCAGAAATACGGCAATGCAGTTACTTCACTTCCTTACAATGAGCAGATATTCGTTGTAAATGATGCTGAGGAAGGTACAACAAAGCAGTATATCCCGAGAGAGACACTTAGAAGGGTTTCAACTCCCCAAGCATATAAGTTTGGAAAACTTGACTGGGCTTATCATGAAGCTTTTGAAAAGGAGATCGGCATTAAGGGAAGCGCCTATACCAATACAATGATGGTAGACCTCGGCGAAACACTTCATTTTGCAGCAGGTTCCGATAAGAACATCAAGCTTACTACCAAGGATGATCTTGAGATGTTCAAGGCTTACCTTAAATCAGATAAAGACAACTGGCTTAAATAAACCGGCTTAAAACAGGGAAAGAGCAAACAGCGATGAAACTTATTGAGAATGAAAAATATCTTGAAGACGTTAAATATGTAGCAGAGCTTCCGCTTCCGTGGGAAAAGCTCGAAGGAAAAACACTTGTGCTTTCAGGTGCAACAGGACTTGTGGGAAGTTTTCTTATTGATGTACTTGGATACAGGAATGAGAACAATTCCGCAAATGTAAAGGTTGTAGCACTTGGAAGAAGTAAGGAGCGCATTTATAAAAGATTCGGCCTTTCAGGAGATAATGCACTTTTTACAGCAATAGAGCAGGACGTTAACGATGACCTTAATCCTGAGCTTAAGGGTATCAAGGCTGATTATGTGCTTCACCTTGCAAGTAATACACATCCGCTTCAATATTCTACAGATCCTATAGGTACTGTTATCACCAATATCATAGGACTTAAAAATATGCTCGATTATGCGGCAGATAGCGAGGCGGAGAGATTCCTGTTTGCATCCTCAGTTGAGGTATATGGCGAAAACAGAGGAGATACCGAGTATTTTGCAGAGGATTATCTTGGATATATCGACTGTAATACAGTACGTGCGGGATATCCTGAGAGTAAGAGAGCGGGAGAAGCTCTTTGCCAGGCTTATAAGAGCCAGAAAAATCTAGACGTCGTAATACCAAGACTTTCTAGAACCTATGGTCCTTCAATGCTAAAGAGCGATACCAAGGCTATTTCACAGTTCATTAAAAAGGGTGTTGATGGCGAGGACATAGTACTTAAGTCAGAAGGCACGCAGCTTTATTCATACAGCTACGTATCAGATGCTGTTTCGGGACTTCTCTACTGCCTGTTTTTGGGAGAAAGCGGCGGAGCTTACAATATAGCAGATCCCGGTTCTGACATAACACTTAGAGATATGGCTGCTCTTATAGCTGATTATGCAGGCAAAAAGGTAGTGTTCGAAATTCCGGATGCCACAGAGGCAGCAGGCTATTCCAAGGCAACCAAGGCAATCCTCGACTCATCCAAGCTAAAGAGCCTTGGTTGGAAAGCCGCCTATGACATGAAGGATGGCCTCATCAGGACCATCGAGGTGCTTAGGAAAATTTAAAATTTTTGATTAAATCGGTTTTGATAATAGGGCCTGTTTGCCATGATAAAATTATATGTGATGAATGCTTGTAGTTAGTCAATATGAAGATAATTAAACTATTCGCTTTATATATCTAGAGGTGACAACAATGGGGACTTATCTTAATTCTGGAAACGCGCGATTTAAGCAAGCGGTAGAATCTGAAATATACAGAGATAAAACAGATTTACTATTATATATAAACTCACTTGTTCTTACTGAGCAAAAATATGTGTGTGTTTCCAGACCTAGAAGATTTGGAAAAACAATTACAGCCAACATGCTTGCAGCATATTATGATAGGTGTGCTGACAGCAGAGAGCTGTTTGAAAATAAAAAAATTGCGGCAGATAGAAATATAGACAAATGGGATAAATACCTTGGTAAATTTGATGTTGTCAAAATAATAATGACTGATTTTGTGAAGAAAAATAAATCTGCTGAAGAAATGTTAAAAAGGCTCCAGATGCTTGTGATGCGAGATGTTCTTAATCAATATTCTGATGTAGATTTTTTTGACACTGAAGATCTTATTCAGTCGATGTCTGATATTTATGCGCAGACAGGACACCAGTTTGTTATCATTATAGATGAGTGGGATGCAATCTTCAGAGAGAATAAATCAGATTCCGAAGGACAACGAGTATATTTAGATTTTCTGCGGGATTGGCTTAAAGACAAAGACTATGTTGCGCTTGCATATATGACAGGGATTCTTCCAATAAAAAAATATGGTAAGCATTCAGCACTGAATATGTTTGATGAGTATTCAATGATTTTTCCTATGCAAATGGCTAAGTACACCGGATTCACAGATGACGAAGTAGAAGATTTGTGTAAGCAGTACGGCAGAGAGCATGAGGAGATTAAAGACTGGTATGATGGATACGAAATGTATGGAATAATTCCTCCCAAATCGATGGGACAACAGAATTGCAGTATCTCAGAAGAACCAGTTCCGGCAAAGTGGTCAATATATAGTCCTTTGTCGGTCGTGAAAGCAATTCAAACCGGCAGAATACAAAATTACTGGAATCAGACAGAAACATATCAGGCATTGTCTGAGTATATTTGTAGGAATTATGATGGTTTAAAAGAAGATGTTGCTGTATTAATGGCAGGAAATCGCATTCCGATATCAATTGATAATTATCAAAATGACATGACCACTTTTCATAGTAAAGATGATATTTTTACATTATTGATTCACTTGGGATATCTTGCATACGACATTGATAAAAAAGAGGTCTATATCCCAAACAACGAAATACTAGCTGAATTTGAGGCTTCTACAAAGCAGGATGATTGGAGCGTTGTTTTCAAAGCTCTCGAAAATTCGCAAAAACTACTTGAAGCAACCTGGAATAAAGATGCAGCTAAGGTATCTGAATTGGTTGAAAAAGCGCATGACAAAGCAAACAATAAAACCTATAACAGTGAAGCTGCCTTGAGTTATGCAATACAATTAGCATATTATAACGCACAGAATTATTACACTTTAATCCAGGAAATGGATACTGGTAAGGGATATGCTGATCTTGTATATATACCGTCTCCTAAATATCCAGACAAGCCAGTGCTTTTAATAGAGCTAAAATACGATAAAGATGCTGCAACAGCAATAGACCAGATTCGAAAACGTAATTATCCGGATAATCTTGAGAAGTATAAAGGGAATATTATTATCGTTGGTATAAACTATGAATGTGATGCAGGTAATAGGCATGGTTATAAGCACCACGATTGTATAATTGAAGAAGCATAAAAATGAATGATAATAGTAGATTATCGGTTGATTTTATGGAGGATATTCTATGCTTGAGTTTTTCTCTGCATTATTATCAATAATAGAGTCAATCTTAGAGCTTGTCGGCAAATATCTTCATGGAAAAAAATATATTTATAGAAAACAAGTAAATTTTGATAAACACTTTGTTGATCGTATGGATGAGGAGAAGAAGCTCCATGATTTGATTTATAGCGGTAACCCCAAACATTCTGAAAATGTTGTTGTTATTAGTGGAAAGAAGGGAATTGGAAAAACCTCTCTATGCAAAAAAATTTGTGATGATATAAATTATCATGATAGGAATCATTGGAAAAGAACATTTGCAATTTATTACCCACATAATAACTATAGTACAATAGAGAAGGGGATTTTATCACAATATACAGAAAATGAACAGGAAAGCATCAGCAGATTCAGCAGGAATCTTCATTTTTTGAGGTTTGCAAAATATCACATACTATTCATAGATAATATTAATGCTTATGAATATTATGAAGCATACGAGTTTGCAAAGGCATTCTGCAACAGCAATCGTCACAACTACGTTATTCTGGCAGTAGATGATGATAGAGTTTCAACGTTTTCCTTGAAAAGCTTCCATGAGGAAGAGATTAAGATGTTGTGCGATAGTTTTAAATTGAAATTACAAAATGAAGATATATGCAATATTACAGATGAATCCAACGGATTACCTGTATATGCACGATACATTGTCTATTCAAGATCACTAGCCTCTGAATATGATGCTTTAGCAGATATTCAATTACATGCTGAACATATGGTAAATGCGCTTTCTGATGATCAAAAACAGCTTCTAGCGATCATTTTACTGATGTGTAAGATGATTCCTTCTGGTGTAGAGCTATCTGTGCTTGTACGGATTAATCCTATGTTTACATCAAAGGGAATACTAAGAGAACTTATTACACTTCCTTTAGTGGAATTGCAGAGCGATAGCGTCTTCTTTTGTATGGAAGGCATATCAGATTTTTATCTCAATGAAATTCCGATGGAACGCGAGGAAGCATATAAACAAATCTATAATACATTTGAAGATGATGCTCAAAATGAAGGCATTGTATTATATTGTGCATTGCACTCAAATATGAAAATAAATACTGAGAAGGCTATTTCATTGCTACAGAGTCAGTATAAAAAAGGTAATGTATACCATATTATAGATGCAGGTAATAAGATTGATGGCATTAATCTCAATCTTATGAAGGAAAGAGCTTTTAGGCGTGAGTTCTTTTTTTGTTTTGCAAAATCTTTGCTTGCAGTAGGAGCATATCGTCAAGCTAGAGGGTTTATAACAGATAAAGATATCAAAAATGATATGACATATTTGACAATAGGGGACTATGATGACAGGGATTTTGATTATCAGTACTGTATAGTTGATATAAATCATCTTACAAATCATTTTGATGAAGCAGTTGATTGGTCAAATATTCTTTTGAATAAAGCTAAAACGGAGCAGCAAAAGCACAAGTGTCTTTATATGCAAGCACACTGCATGCGACATATGGGCAAGGATCTCCCAGGGGCTTTACAAATATTTAACTTGTTAGCATATAATAAGGCGGCGTCAGATGAAATTCGGATACGATCACTATATTCAGCAGCGTCTATTCGAATGTTTTTCCATGATTCCAAATTGGATGCTCCCCAGTTATTCCAAGAAATTGATAGAATCATCTCTAGAAATGAAGACAATAGACAGTGGATACCATATGTCACAAGGCATAAAGCGATTTATGAAGCGAAAAGGCAGAACTATGAAAAAGCGGAAAAATTGCTGATTGGTGTCAAAAAGAAGTTGGAAACACGGATTCAAAGAATAAAATATGATATCGATTTTGAACTTGCCGAGGTATACCGATTAAAAGAGATCAGTAAAGAAAACTACCAAAAAAGCTATGTTCTATACACTTCTACTACCAAGTTTGCTAAACAAGAACAGGATTATAATCTGGAAACAAATTGCCTGATGGGTATGCATCTCTTGGCACTTAAATACTCAAAACCTTTACCAGATGAGCATTTAGATATTGTTGCAAAAGAATTAGAAAAAAACAACATGGAAATAAATAGACAAAGTGCCCTGTTTATAATGAAATTGGAAAAAGCTCAGGCATTTGGCGCAGAGCAGATTCGTTATTGGAATAAAATGGGATATATGGATTTATATGATGCAGCGCATTCCTACAAATCATACCAATTAAAGCTAACAGTTATGTAAACAGTCATACATTGTTTTGTATAATGAGCTGTCAAAAGTGTATTTTATAGTTTTTTTCTGCGTGAGATTAATGATTTTTTGCTTAAGAATGTCCTCGGATATGTGGTTGGCTTTTATCAAATACAGCACTTCCGCTATTTGAGCCATTTCTTCAGCGCCCCATCCAAAACGGGATACCTGCTGTGTTCCTATACGTATCCCAGAAGGACGATATATTTTTCGTTCTCTATAATTTAATGAAATGCCGTAATTCCCGCATTTTTCCATAAAGGGCGTAGCATGGCTTTTATCCATGGAAAGAAAGATTTGATGAGTGTCTGTAAATCTTTCACCGATGGATAATGCAGAAAAATCCATTACTGAGAGGCGCTCGGCAAGAATATTTGCATTACTTATGATGAGAGAAGAATACTCTTTGCCAAATACTTCGAGCTCCATTAGAGCTAGTAGCAGACTGACTATATGGTGCATTTGCACATTGCGCAAATAATCTGGATTGATCTTGGTATCAAATTGATCTGCCAATTTCTTATTTTTTGTCATTATAAGTCCGCAAGTTGGCCCTGGTAATGTTTTGTGCGTTGCCCCCAACATGATGAAATTATCTTCTGCAGAGAACCAATCAAATGGGTTTTCTATTACATTACAGGCTATAAGTCCTAAAATCTGAGTGGCATCAAATATAAGAATGGCGTTACGAAGATTCAAACGATTGAGTCTTGGTACCTTTATTATGTCTGATGGACATAGCAATATTCCCGAAATCTTTTCCGAGTCAATTATCATATTTGTGGCTTCGTAATCTATATCAAAATTTGAATAATCAAATGGAACATATAAGCATTTCAAGCCCAAACGATGGCATATTTTTGCCATTGAACCGTGTCCACCACAATCCTCTTCATACAAAAGAATTTTATCACCTGCTGAAAAAAGACTCATCATTAAGGCTGTTACGGCATTTACACCAGACAAAGTCCTAGGATCAGCATATTCGGAATCATAAAGCTTTTTACATTGAGACTGTAAAAGTTCATAAATGGAGAAAAGTTTTTCACTGCCGACAAAGTTGTTTGAATATTGGTAATCATTTACACCACCCATTATATATTTTTCCTGTAAAAAACTATCAAGTGGTATTTGGGCAAAAGGAGATGTGACATTTTCTGCAGCACAAAGAGGAAGAAGTAATTGCTCTGATGTTTTCAACTCTTGACATATTTCTAAAAGATTACTGAAATACTGTGGATACCTCATGAATATCTCCCGAATCAACCGATAATCTACTATTATCTATCAAATATACTGGTCATCATAATGGATTGAATGAAGAAAATCCGGCATTAGTTAGTCTATTGATGAAAAACTGAGACAGATATAAAATATAACTAATAAGGCTACTCGCGGATAACTTTGCATTTTATTCCATATTCATAGAGGATTAGTTATATGGGTAAAAAGTATTTTTTGCAAGATGAAGAAATTAGAAATGTAGGAGAGGATTATTTTCGTCATGATGATCTTGCGGCAAATATTCGGCACATATTAAAAGAAAATAGTGCTCCGTACAACATAGCTGTTATTGGAAAGTGGGGACTTGGAAAGTCGTCACTGATAAATCTTGCAAAAAAGGAATTTGAAAATGATGATTCATATCTCTTTGTCACGATAAATGCTTGGAAATACGAGAAAGAAAGTCTTAGCAAGGTATTTCTTCGACAGGTCATGGAGCAGTTGGATTCCGATAAAGACAGGGAGACTCAACGCGATAAAACCAAGAAATCAATTATTGAGATATTTAAGGACATGCGTAAAAAGTCCAATGAAGAGAAGCCACCAAATATGTTTGAGGTTATGCAGGCTTTTTTGAGAAAATATCCAAGTTGGTTTTGGGGATATATTGCTATTTCATTTCTGTTCTATGGAATATATAGGGCCATTGTGGTTGCGAACACAGACCAGCCAGTATGGACACATTATCTATTGGGTGTCATTAGTGGCTATATGAGGAATTCGGTTAAACTGGTTATTGTTCCAGCTATAGTCTATATTCTGACTAAAATAGGCTTTGACTTTGAAAGAAATCCTCTGTCTAAGGTGGATTTTCAATTACCAGAAATGAATGTGGAAGATTATGAGATTGAGCTTGGAAGGGCGATAAATAAAAAACATAAGAATATAAAGATTGTAATTATTGTTGATGATCTTGACAGACTTAGTGCGGAAAAGATGGTGGAAGCTCTTGATGCAATTAAGATGTTTATTAATTATTCAAACTGCATTTTTATTGTTCCATTTGATGAAAGCATAATAAAGAAGGCAATTTCTGATTGCAGGTTGAAAGATAATTTTGATGAATCATCAAAACTGCTTGAAAGCGAACAGTTTTTAGACAAGCTATTTCAGTACAAAATCCATTTATCTCCGTTGTTGGCATATGACATAAGAGAATACGCAAAGAAACTCTGTGATGATAATCTAAAAGATTTTTATATGGAGTATTGCCCACAGGAGAGTTTCGTTGAAGTGCTCAAAAGAGTAATAATTTATCCGGGTGTTACAACTCCCAGGCAGGTTAAAAAGCTCGTAAATACATTTATTTCCAATATGATGGTAGCGAATTCCAGAGAGAAAAATGGAAAGCTTAGAAAAGGGTTTTCTACTGAAATGGAGGGTGTTTTTACTATAGCAAAATTATCCGTTTTGCAAGCTGATTTTAATGATTTTTATGATCTGCTTTTCGAAGATGACACAGCTATTGATAAGGTATTGCACTATTATGAGCATTTTGGTATGGATGAAGCTGAATCCGAGGAAAATGTGTTGACTGATTCCATCAGGGATGTTTTAGATATTAGTGAAAGCGAAGAGATACCAAAATCCGCCCTTCCTCTTGTGAATTTTCTTATATATACAAGAAATATTGGCAGAGGGGATATTTTGCCATATCTTTATGTTGCTGAAGATGATATTGTCAGACAGACCGGAAACCAAGCACATAAGGAGTTCATTAAAGCAGCTACAAGTGGAAACATAGTTGAAAGCAGAAAAGCACTTGAGAACAATCAGAAATTAGTGCTATCAGCTAAAGAATTCATTGATAGCGGGAATGATCGCATTACCTTACTCAACATGGTTCGTGTAATGATGGCAATCGAGGACGTAGTAAATGATGAAGGGAAGATTATAATAGCGGATGTGCTTTCAGATCGTGCAATAGATATTGGCACATACTGGAGTGACAATGACGAGGAGTTAGCAAACATAGATACGGCAGGTCTGTTTGGTTATTATAATTATGCAAAAAATAAAGAAAAATACAGTTATCTTTTAGATACAATATTGGAAAACGATCCGATTAAAGAAACTGCATCCGAAATAGTAAGGAACTATTTGGATAATAAGGAGTACCTGAACAAAAAAACATTGACTTGTCTGGATGAATATATTTTTAAGGCGATTGAAAAGAATGCTTTGGAATTTGGAAACTTCAAAGACATAAGATGTGAATTCAAACTGAACGAAGGTGGATGGATGCACATCTACTATGAATGTATAATACAACATATTGCAGAGGTTGATGATTATAGTAATGGAACATTGCAAGAATTGCGTGATGTTTATCATATTCTGATTAACAATGATAATTCATCCGTTTTTGAAGAATTAGAGCCTCTATTTGACAAGGCCGAGATGACACGTACTTTTGTTATGCTGCTTGATTGTGATGATCCGATTGAGGTTTCCGATGAACTGATACGTAACATGATAATCAGACAGATAGTAGCGAGTGGGGAGGTTTCCTCTATTAATGAGCTTTTGGCGAATAATAGATGTGAATATAGCAAGGATGAATATGAGACTATTGATGAATATATGCTTTCACAAGTTGCGGAAGAAATAATGCCACAAATATTGGCAGCTTATTTAGAAAGCAATGCAATAGATAATATTCCTCAAACTGTTAATACAGTGATATCACAAGGTTTTTCTGATAGGACTAAATCTGCGATTAAATGTATTGAATTGATAATAGAAACAAAATCGGCTACAGCTAACAAAAATATTGAAAATGAACTTTCAAAAGCATGTGCATATAACGCTGTAACAAATTATGATAATATGGCAGAACTGTTGGATAACTATGCAAAAATTAATCCAGAATTTGTTATTAAGATGCTTTTGCCAAATGTTACCTTGCCGAAAGAGACAAAGCTGTCAGATGATTTTATAACATTTTTAACCGATTTTATGGTAAGAGAAAAAAATAAAGAAGCTTTTGAAGATGTAATACATGAGTTTGTTCAGAATCTTTTGACAAGATTAAAATCTCAGAATCAAAATGTAGATATTATAGTAAGAACATTGAATTTGCTAGATGAATTCTTGAAAGTTGAGGACTTTGCTAAAGTTCAACCTGTCATCCATAAGAACATAAACGAGGTAAATATACAGGATGTCTATCATTTGTACAACAAAAAATACGATGCGTTTGGAAATGATGAAGGTAAATTGAAACTAAGCAAACATGTAGAAGTCTGCATTGGGATGATAGAGAACCAGAAAGAGGTTACGGAGGCAATTAAGATATTAAATAGTAAATATACAAGAATATCTGAAATAGAGAGATTTGCCCATGCGATTAATCAAGATGATGTTGATAGAAAACTGGCTTTTGATACATTGACAAAATTTATTGACAAGGGATTTGAAGGTGAGAAACAGATTTCAAATGTAAAATCAATTTGTAGAATTCTTGATAATGAAGGAATAGAATTCTTTAATGAGGTTTATAAAGATAGGAATGATATTAGAGATACTGTTTCAAGTGTTGTGGTGGAGCAAGAAGATGAATTTACTTTTGATGAAATTGCCATTGTGTTAGAATGGATTTTATCCAGGACTATACCAAGAGGGGAAGAATTTGGAGTATCGGATGTTTTATCTTTATTGGTAAGTATGGTTAATTCAAAGGAAAATTCAGAGACTGTTATAGATCTAATTGAAAAAGTTCCAACTGGGCAGTTCAATAAAAA
>Ga0247608_10003439_pt1 | contig 18455 bp, 31 predicted proteins | sample 176DNAGHGlowgp2_FD_193490 | JGI IMG/M metagenome (GOLD analysis project Ga0247608, IMG submission 193490) | Sheep rumen microbial communities from Palmerston North, Manawatu-Wanganui, New Zealand - 1766 DNA GHGlow gp2 | ecosystem: Host-associated > Mammals > Digestive system > Stomach > Rumen ... | reverse complement strand
AGGATCTTAATCTAAAACCCTATACTACTCCGAATGCTCATTTAAAAAGAATATATGAAACCCCAGCTATGACAACTCCTTCAGCAAAAGAAGTAGGTCTACCTTCCGGAACAGATGTTAGAAGTTACATTAATAATGCTTTAGGAGGAAATCCTAAATACACCAAAAGAGCTTCAGGAAGATATGTAAAGCCTAAAATTACTAAAACTCCTGATGGAAAAATTAAAAAGGAAAACCAAGAAATCTCGGAACAAATAAATTTAGGAAATAAAGAATCTTTAAATGTTAATATTACAAAAGATGGAAAATTAACAATAAAAGACTCTAGTGGAAAAGTATTATTAGACAATCATACTTTAGCTAAAGATAATTATACTTTTGATATTAAAGAGTAGATAGCTAAAGTTGTTAGAGAGCAACGATATAATCTAGTTAAAGAAGGAAAAATTAAACCTATTAGTAAAGAACTAGTTCAATCATTAAAAGAAATGAAGAGAAAAGGTTTATTATATAAATATGGTGGAAAATTAACTTCAAGATAGATATTAGAAAATTTTTATAAAACATTATAATAATGGCATGGTTAAATGACTTTATGAAATAGTTCTATGACTATGACTATAGTAATTCCTGGGAATGGGATACTGATAATCTTGTTAATTACGATGATTATTTAAATCCCTGGACCAGTTCAACATATAGCCGGGACAGTAGGAGTTATGCTCCTACTGCCCACGGACAATTAGGTGATAATAGAGAACATTATAACTATACATTAGGAATAGAAAATAAACCAGAATATAAAGCATTTACAGATGCTTTATTGGATAAAGACGGAAACTTTACTGAAATGGGTAAAGTTTGGGCTCATGATGTAGACCGTTTAATTGGGGGAAATCCAAATGGATTTTCTTCTTTAGCAACATTTTATGACGAAAAGGGAAATATTAGACCTAAATGGGAAGTAACAACTAAAAATGCTCATGGACATACTAGATAGACTTTCGATGATTTAAGGGAGTATGTAAATTATATAAGAAACGATCAAGTTTTAGGTCCTCGTCATAATGGTTTTTTGAGAAAAGGTACTCGTTATTATTGGAAAGATAATAAAGGAGGAAAACATTATATAAATCCAGAATTAGCTAAAAGATATAAAGAATTAAGTAGGTAGAATGGATTAAAAGAACAAAATGATCCATTAACTACTTGGACAGATATAGAAATAGGATTTGATCCTAATAATCCTACTTCTACTGGAGTTTCCGGGAATGTTCCTGCCAGTGGTGGAAGTACTCCTGCTGGAAACACTGGTAGAGGTTCAATAAGAGTTGGAGCAGGAGACAATCCCAATAATACTGGAGACCCTAATAACTAGGGCGGACCTTTTTCTGGATTAGCAAAACATTTACCTGGATTACTTGAAGGACTTAGACTTGCTGGAGGTTTATACTTTAATAATAAAATATACAACGATAAATTAAAAGGAATAAACCCAAATTTAAAATAGTCTTATCATACATATAGAAATATTGTTGGTGACGAAGGAACTAAACAAGCTTATTATAGGAGAGCCGCTCAAGGGCAAACTAAAGCTGCTAGACCTGTTACTTCTGATTAGGATAGGTAGGTAGCTTACTAGATGGAAGCTAAACGAGCTGCGGATGAATTAAGAGCTTAGGGTGATTTAGCTGATAATGCTGAAATTAAAAGAACTTCTGATGAATCTAATCAACATGCTTGGGCTAATACACAAAGGGATACAGAAGTAGCTAACTGGAATAGAGAACAATTAGTGAATACTGCTGCTGCAAAAGCAGATTTATTAGCCTAGAAACATGCTGCTGATTGGTCTAGTTGGAATAATTATTCTTTGGCTTAGGAAACTCGATTAAGATAGAAGGCTGCCCAGTAGAAAGCTTTTGATTAGCAAATTAAGATTTCAGAATTACAAGCTGAAATGGAGGATGACCCGGAAGTTGTTAAAGCTTATGAAAGGTTATCGTAGGTAGAAAAAGAAAACACAAAAGAGGGAATCACTGATTGGGCTGCTGTACAAAATAGTGAAGCTTATAAAGCCTACAGAAAAGCTTAGAGAGAAGCTAAGAAACGATACTATGAGGGTTTACGTGATTATCTTTTATGGGCTAAAAAAGGTTCAAAACTTAAGGTTTCTACTAAAACTACTGACGATTTGTTATATAAAGCAGCTAGAGACACTGTAACTCATTTTAGAAAAATGAGTAAAATGTCTAATGATTCTACTTTAAAATCCAGGGAAAGAGGGTTTAAATTAACTCCACATCCAAAAACTCCTAAATATAATACAGGTGGTGTTGCCCCTTTTACTGTTTTTACCCCAGCAGCGGTTGGTGGTAGTTAGGGAGTTAGTTCGGAATTTACAGATGGAAGTGGAGCCCTTGGTCTTAAATCTTCTTCTGGAGAAAAAGACTCTTCATAGGATAAGAAGGGTAAAGAGTTATTAGATTTAACTAAAGAATTATTTAATAAATTAGATGGCCTTCCTGTAGATGTAAAGATGGTAGCTAACTAGATGTAGAATTTCTTATACAGAACTAAAGTATATGGAAAAGAATTAGATACTACTGATATTGCTCAATAGTATATGTAGTATGTATCTCAAGTATCTTCTATAAAACATAGTAAAGATGTTTTTGATAAAGCCAAAACAGTGGCTACAGAAAATGGTGCTTTAGGAGAAATAGCAGTAACTGCTGATGGTTAGTATATAGTTCAAACCAAAGAAGGCGCAATTACAAGTGCTACTCTCTAGCAAATTAAAGAGTCCAAGGGAGAATTAAATCCTTTAACCAATGGTAATTTATTAAATCTCAGAGCCACATCTCCTGGAATGATGCTTTCAAAAGGAGATTATTATATGGATAATGTTGTAAATAATGGTATTGGCATGAGTAAAATATTAGATAAAATTAAAAGTATAATGCCTAATTTAGGTTCCACTGAATAGACTATTGAGGGATATACACACCATGAATCTCAATAGATTATTAAAGGCTTCGAACTTTTGAAAGATGCTCCTGCCGGAGATTATAAATATACTTAGTATACAAAAGATTAGAAACAACAAATGGCATATGCCCTTAATTTTATAAAAAATTCCCTTCCTAAAAATATGGAAGCTGTTCTAAATATGCATGCCTATAGACAAGGAACTACTGTAGATGCTTTAATTGGTTCTATGTTAAACGCTGGTAGTTCTGGTTCGTATAAGATGGAATATGACGCTGTTACTGGAAAAGCATCTAAGGATGCTAATGGGAATAGTAAAGGTACAGAAGGTAGTGAAGCTACTTCTGCCGGATTGGCTTTTGTGTTAGGTCAAGGTCCAAGAGAAGTATTAGAATTAAATACTGGAACATCTCAAGCTATTAGAGTTTTAGGTATTAGAGGGACTTTGCAGACTCATTCTAATGAAAATTTACCTCAGGGTTCTACTTTACAAGAGGCAACCAAAACTTAGTAGGGTGGATATTTGAAATGGGGAGAAGCTACTTTTGGTGGATCAAGATTGGAATCCTTAGCTTATAATCATGTTATATTAAATAACTCTACTATAATGGGAATGGATCTCCCTTATAAAAAAGATTTAAGAGGTAATACCATACCAGATTTCTAGAAACTTAAACTTGTTGAATAGGCTGAAGAAGAAATTTCTAATTCGAAGATTGCAGATAACGATTATGCTGCTTTGAATAAAATCTATGAGAAGTATGGACTTGCTCCTAAATATGACTCTGCTGGAAACTTAAATCCAGGAACCTGGAGAAGGTTTGCAGCTATATAGGCAACCTTAGACGAAAAGGCTTTAAAAGATCCAGACGGAATTTTATCAGATGAAGTACAATTAGCTAATGATAATGAAAGAGAGTTGTATGAATAGTAGATGAAATCTAATAATTCTACTAAGGATTATGAATTAGACGATGGTTTTTTGTGGGGAGCTTGGGGTAAAGATAGTCTATATAAAGGAACTATTTTTGTTCCATATGATGAAGATGTAGCATTTGCAGCTGTAAGTTCAGGTAAAGGGTTTAAAACTAGTCTTCCTGATAATGCTGATACAGTACAAAGAATGCAATATGCTCCAGCAACATTATCTTATAAGAAACCAGATGTTACATTATCACAAATAATGAATAAATAATATAATGGAAAAGAGTAATGATTATTTTTTAAATCTATTGAACAATCCCACTTTTAATGCTTAGGATTTTACTCAAGTGGGATTGTCAATAGACAATACATCCCTTCAAGATAAAAATACATATTTAAATTCTGATTATATAAAAAACCAAGCTATATTCTAGACTAACGGTAGTTTTGATTAGAGTAAGTTTGATAATTTCTATGATTATGCTAAAGCTGGATTCTAGGATTTAGGGAAGTTATAGGAAATAGAAGATTTAGGAACTACTTGGAGAGCTTATAGAAATGATATATCTGCTCCTGAATATTTAAGGGATACAGGCCCACAATTTAAAATTGAAAAAGTAGCAAACCCACTTAGACAATAGAGTGGGCTTGTTACCTTTGGTTTAAAAGAAATGCCAACTTAGTCTATAAGGGAAATAGCAGAAACATAGAAAGTTTTTGACCCAGAAACTTAGACTTGGAAAGAATCTCCTAATGAAACACCATTTGATAATTTTATTCATCCAAAAGTATTAGCTACTTATGATGAAGATGGGGAACATCAAGACCCCATTACAGGAGAAATGGTAAAACATAAGAAAGGTGATAGAAAATTAAATGCTAATGGAACATACTATTACGAAGACTTAGGAAATAGAAGTGTTTATGGAAAAGAAGTTTTATCAGCATTTGATACTTTAACTGTAGATGGTTCTAAATGGAATAAGCTTGATTTTCTTGATTCTGATGATATTGAAAAATCAGTTGGCGGTTCTATGATGAGAGCGGCCGCATAGATTTTACCTGCTTTTATTCCTGGAGTGGGTGAGTGGTATGTTGGAGCTAGGGTAGCATTAGGAATGTCTCAAATATTGCCTGCTGTTGGCAAAACAATAGAATCTTTTCTTGGAACAGATCTAGGAGGGCCGTTATTTAATTATATGGAAGCCTTTGATAAGGCTTTAAGCTTTTCTTAGTCCGATTATACATAGGGGTCATAGACTGATGAAGGGGAAACTCTAATGGATTCTCATATGTGGTCAATGGAAACAGGTTTAAAATTAGTTGCAGATGTTTTCACTTAGTTAGCTGAATAGAGATGGATGTTTGAAAAAAGTTCTTCTTTATTTTCTGGATTAGATAAAAAAATTATTTCAGACAAAAAAGCTTAGGAAGAATGGATTGAAAATTATATAAAGAATAATACCAAAAATTAGAATTTAGATGAAATTCTTATGGAAGGTATTTCTAAAGGGAAAGAGTTTGATCCAATTACTAAATTACATACACAACAAGCAGTTAACTGGAGTAGGGCATAGCAAGCTTTATCTGATAAATTACAGGGTGCTCAAGAATTAGGTGGAAAAATTTCTATGGCTTATATGACTGGAATTACTACAGCTAGTTCCTATGGAGAAGCTAAACAATAGGGAGCTACAGATTTGGAAGCCGCTTTGTTTTCCATTGGATATACTCTAGGGGAATGGAAATTATTAAATTCAGAATTAGGGCAATGGATATTGCCAGAATTGAAATCTGATAAAGTTTATATAAAAAATGTTGTTTAGAAAGCTTTACCTAAAATAAAAAATGCTGCTGAAAAGATAGACTAGAAAGCTAATTTAGGAAAATTAAAAGCCTTTAAAAAAATAATAGATATAGGCAAAAAGGCTTATGAAAATGAAATTGGCGAAGGTGTAATTAGTGATACTATTGGAGCTACTATATCTAATATGGCTTCTGAAGGTATTGAGGAAACAGCTGAAGAACTCTTATTAGATTTTTCTAAAACAATTTTTAATGCACTTAGCCCTTTAGGAAGTGGAGCAAAATTTGATGATGCTTTTAAAAATACATTTGATAGATATGCCCTATCTTTGATAGGGGGTGCTGTTGGTGGATCATTAGGAAGTGCTTTACCTAACTATCGGGCAGCTAGAAGAAGTCGCAAAATAGGTTCTCAAGAATAGGCCACAAAAGAAATTATCGATTTAATACAACAAGGAAAAGAATAGGAGTTATTAGATGTTGTAAATAAAATGACTTGGGGAAGTAAATACTTTGATGAAGAAGGAAATCAAGTATCTGATCCAACAAAAAGTAGAGACTTTCAGATAAAAAAATAGTTTAATTAGTTTGTACAAGACGTAAAGGATATATTAACTGCCAATGGGGCTAATTTAGATAAAGATTCTTTATTAAAAGAATTAGGAACTAAAGATATTCGATATGGAATATTAGCCAGTATAGCAGCAGAAAAATCAAGTTCTGTTTCTTGGTATTTAAATAGATATAACGAACTTAGTTCTGAATTAGTAGCTGATACTTTAGCTCTTAGGGATTTAAATAATGAAATTAAAACTGATACAGTAAGAAGAGAAGAGAAAAAAGAAGAAAAGGAAGAAGGCGAAAATAGTGAACTTACTGCTAGGAAAAAAGAATTAGAGGAAAGAATAAAAAGGAATAAAAAAGAAATATAGAAATTCAAAGATGGAACTATGTCCGCCGAATTTATATAGGATGCTGTTTTTGAAATGGTTAGTAAAATTTCTTCTTTGTATGTTCCTACAGACTTAAATCGTTGGGTAGAAAAAGAAACCGGAAAAACTTTTAATGAATTAAATGCTAATGAATAGAAAGAATGGACTAAGAAATTCGAGGATTCAAAACCTTTAAGAAGGGATTTAATTAGACTCGCTAGATAGGTTCATATACAAAATATGAAATCATTATCAAAAATTATTACTGACTTTAATTCAAATTATTTTTAGAATAAAGATGCAGCCATTACTAATATGGAAAAAGTATTAGGCATTTTTAGGGGGAAAGTAAATGAAGATAATGATAAAGTTTCAGAGATAAATGATTTTTTTACATTATATGATAATGAAATTAATCCTATGTTATATAGTTTCTAGCAAGCTATTCTAGGTGCTATGGATACAGCATATTCAAAAGATTTGCTAAAAAGAATATAGGATATTAAAGACACTAAAACAGGATTAGCTCAAACATTAGGTATAGATAGTCTCCCAAAGACTTTAGAAGAGTTAAGAGCTTTAGACGATACTACAAAAAAGAAGTTATTTGCTACATTGGACTTTGAGGGAGATGTAGAGGAAATTATTGAAAGCTACGTAAAAAGAACAAAAAACCCTGATACAGGAGAAGATATAGAAACTTTATCTGAGGATTTTGAAAAGGAAATTAAAGGTTGGGAAACTTAGAGACAAATAGAAAGGAATATGGAATTCAAAGGTTAGTTAATAGAATTTTTAACTAATCCTGAAGTCAAGAAAGAAATAATAAAAAGATTATCTTCTGCTAAATATATGTTGCCTACTGTCAAGCAGGCTTTTACAGATTTTTTCGAATAGTTAAAAGGTATTAAAGGCTATGCTTTTTTGGATGGACAAAGGGTTATAGATCCTGAAACTATGGAAGACCAAGTAAATAGCTTAGAAGATTCGGTTGCTTAGGAATATTTAGATGCATTTAAAGATGTTCCTAGTTCTCCTGTAGGAGAATATCTAAATAGTGTTGTAACTACTTTAAAAAGTAAAGGAGTTAAAATTTCTCCATTAGTATCTAATATGGAGGAATTAATTTCAAAGTTAGCTAAAGCAAGAAATATAGAATCATTTGCTTATACAGACGAAGTAGAAAAAATTATTGATGAAGCTTTATCTGTAATAAGATTAGCTAAAGCTGGATTGGATTCTGCCGCTACTACTATACAAGGAGATTTGTCTGATGCTTTTGGATTTAATGCTACTATTAATGAAATTCTTTCTAAAAGAGGAAAGGATCCTAAACTTGCTACCATACCAGCTGATATTGCTGAAGGTATGAAAATGGATATTGATAATTATGAACAGGCTTTACTTTATTATAAAAGCATTCAAGCTCATAATAGTGGACAAGCTTTAAGAGAACATGACAAAGCTTTTGTAGTACAGCAAATTAATTTATATACTAAAGTACATGATTTTGTAGGACATTTAGAACCCGGTGATTGGAAAGAATTAGACAAATTAAAACAAGTTGTTGAAGGTTCCGATTTAAAAGATTTAAACAAAGAAGAAATAGATGACAATTTAGATTAGGATTCCAAGAAAAAAATAACAAAGGCCAGAATGGATTTGGATTAGGCTGTTTATTCTTTCTTTTAGGCTAATAAAGAAAAACTCTTTGATTTTAAATCTAAAGAAGACAGAGAAAATGGAATAAAACAAATTCAGAAATTAATTAGCCCTCTGAATTTTTCTTATGACTTAACAGAAAATGATCCTAATACTACAATAACATCTTAGGAAAAATCAATGCCTGATAAAGATTTTTTGTGGTATTTAGCTTCTATGGCAGCTACTAACCCTAAGGCAGTTATGTCTGCTTATTCTAAAGTAATCTCAGAAGAATATGCTCCAGTAATAGGACAAGAAGAAGCTATACGTTCAGCTGTATCATTTTTGGCAAATCCAAAAGTATTTAAACTATTTGCTGATGCTTTTAATAAAAATATATTAGAAAGTAACTTGAAAAATAAAGCTTACTTAATAGTAGATGCTTTTAGAAGTATATTTATTGAAGGATTACCTGGAGCTGGAAAAAGTACTGCTGTCTTAAAGACTATAACCGATATAATAAATGAAATTGATCCGAAAATATTAAAAAAGGTAATTGTTGTAAGTAATTCTAAGCAAAATTCGGATAGACTTGCAGAAGGTTTAAAATTCGCAGACTCTACCGAAGTAATCTCCCTTGGTGTAGAGGATTTTAAATAGAAAATTATAAATGGATATAAGCCATACGACTATGATCCTGATGGAGCTATAAAACTTCCAAAAGAAGATGTTGCATGGGATAAAGAAAAAGTGGCTTATAAATATTCCTCTAATTTTTCTTTAAACCAAGATGGCTTAGATGGTACATTATTAATCATTGATGAAGCTACATCTTTATCTCAGATGGATGCTCTGATGGTTGATAAATTTATGGAAGCTAAAGGTATATATGGTTTATATGCTGGGGATTTTGATCAGATAGGGTTAGTTGGCAAAGTACCTTATAAGGGAAAATAGTATTCTTCTATAAGTTAGGATAGCACTAATTATATTAGTACACATAAATTAGGATAGGTTATTCGTGGAAACAATACTTTTAAGTCTGATAATATAGTAAATTTTAGATTAAAGAGTAAGGAATTTTAGGAAAGTCTACGGGAAAACGGAAGAGAAAATCAAATTTTCTTCTCTTATTATGCTGATGATAAAGGTGTATATGGAGACGTGGTAGCTACTGCGGATAAAAAATCTACTAGCAAAGGTAATGTGTATGATCTAGATTAGAGTACCAAAGATATCATTGCTAATATGGTTAATACCCTTTAGGAGGGTGAGAAAATTAATTTTATCTATGACGATGTAGAATCTGAAATGTATAAATACTTAACAGAAAATTATGCAGATAAAATTAATTTAGTAGCTACTAGAGCAGCTTAGAGTTAGGAAGGACAATACTACATTGTGGATATTGCCATAAGGGAAAATTTATCAAACGATCCTGGTGGGGTTATAACTTCCAAAAATTAGTTTAAAAACTTATATACTGCAATGTCCAGAGCTAAACAAGCTACTTTAATCTATGATAGGGGAAAAAATGATGAAACTATTAGTAAACGGCTAAAGTCGGTACGACAATAGAACTTAACAAAATCTGTTATAGGAATAGACGCTAGAAAGAAATATGCAGCTGAAAGAGTTTAGGCTATAAAAGAAGCTTTAGGAACAGCCGATGAAAAACTTGCCTTTGATTGGAAAGAGGAGTCTTATGAAGAAAAAAAGAATCCTCCTGTTCCACCTGCTCCTCCTGTTCCTCCCACTCCTCCTGCTTCAGAAGGAACAAATGAAGAAGATTTAGGAGAACAAAAAACTACAGAAAGAAATGAAAGAAAAGAACCTAATATAGAAAATAATTCGGAAGAATCATTAAATATGATGATTCATAGTTTCAATACCTATGAAATAGGGGGAGAAATTAATAGTGAGGGACAGTTAGAATTGTCTGAACACAGCAAAGAAAGAATTGATAATGCTCATGGTATTATAAAAATATTAAATGCTTTGGGTAAAAATCCAGTAAAAGTAGAGGATGGAAAAGTTTCAGCTGAAGATACTAAAAGAATTATAACAATAATACATAAATTAAGAAGTGCTGGTTTATATGAAAAAACCCCAAATGAGATTGCTGCAAAAATAAGAGAAATTTTTGACATCAAAGTATCTACTCCTTTAGAAGTAAATTTTATATATAAGAATAGACAATCTGATAATTCTGGGTTGAAAAACCGTACTGGCGGGCCAATTTTAAAGTTTTTTAGAGGTGTTAAAGATAAACTGATTAATCTTTTTACATCAAATCCAAATGAAGAATTAAGGGAACCAAGAACAGGATTTATTGGTTTAGAAATATTTGTTGATGGAAATTAGTTAGAAATTCCTATAGGAACTCTTACTTCACCATTAACTTTGTTAAATACTAAAGGATTTAAACAATTAAAAGACGAATTTGATACTGTCAGTAGGGGTGTGGCCAAAGGATCACAACTAAAGAAATTTGAAGAGCATTTAAAAGAATTAAAGCGGTCTGGAAATAATATTCCACATCTTAATAGTATGTTAAAACTATTAGAGATATATTAGTGGAATTATAACCATCCTACTAAGGACTAGAATTTTGTAGTAAGATTTAATAAAGATTTTGTTTTAAATTCTAGTAATGCCAGAATCACAGGAGTTCAAACTCCCCCAAAAACTAGAGGTGCTAATTATTTTTTAACTGAAGATTATCTTTATGAAGGAGAACGTTTGGATATAGAAACTTATAGGAAAAGAATGCCAGACAGAAAAATCTCTGATATATATGAAAATATTGAGGACGATATAACTGATAATGAAGGAAATGTGGTACTAGAACATGGTGTTCCATTTATTCTGGTTTCTGATTATCACGATCCAAATGTTAATGATGGTGATTTATTTGAGAGATACATAAAACAAGTTAAGGAAGGAGGAGAACCTCTAATTACTAGAGTTTATGTATATTTGCCAACAGAAAGTATAGATTACTTTTTGTATAATTAGTAGGAAGCACTGCGTTAGAATGAAATTAAACAAGCTGCTGATTTGGATACTTCTATAGGAAATAAATTAACAACTTATAGGTTGTTAACTTTTATGCTTTAGGATGATAGTTCTTTTGAAAAGGCTTTTAAAGAGTATATAAATAACTAGAGGAATTTTACTGATGATTAGAGAAGTCGTTCTTTGAGAAGATTTGAGAGACTTAAAGAAATTGTTAAATGGCTAAAAGAACATGAAGAAAAACTTAAAGAGGATTATAAATTAGGCTCAAAATCTAAACAAATATTAAATTTCTTGGAATAGACACCAGAAGCTATTAAAACTTAGCATTCAGATTTATATTCTAAATTTTGGGGAACTAAAGAAGAAAGAAACATAGGAAATACTGAAAAACAAACTATTAGAACTATTTTATTATCTGAATTTAGGAAATTGTTATTTACAGGAACTTATTATGAAGATGAAAACAGTTCTCCTGGATTAAGTAGTGGTCTACAACCTGGTGGATCTGTGTATATTGAAAAGAATTCTGATGGAACATATTCTTATAAAGATTTCTAGGAAAAGAGAATACAAGCTTTAAAAGAAGATGCAGAAAGGAATAATTGGAAAGGGGTAATGTTCCATTCTAGTCTAGAGAAAGAAAGTGATATAAGTAGAAGTCATAATTCTGAAACATATACTATAGCAAAAATAAATGCTGAAGGTGCTTCTTATATTTCTTCTTAGCCTATTCAAGTAAACGGAAAACTAGACTCTACAGCTGTTATAACTGATGTGGAACCTATATTAGATGAGATATTAGGAAAAATTGCAGTACGTGATGGGGCTGTAGTATCATCAGTAAATGAGAATTTAGATGAGGAAGAAAAAAGAAAAATATATGAAGAGAATACAGGAGCATATTTAAAAAGTAAAACAGAAAAAGAAGCATAGGAAAGTGATTTAAGACTTAGTTATTATAATAAGGTTATTAATATGCTTGATGATCCTTCGGAAGAAGAAGAAAAGAGAATAAAAGAGTATGTAGATAAACTTTCTAATGAAGAACTTAAAGGTCTGCAGGAAGTAGATTTTTTACTTACTATTTTAAACAATGACTATGGTAAACAGGAATATTTATTTTGGACAGGAAGTAAATATAAAATAGTAAAATCCACTCTGGAAGAACCGATTATACTTTATAATACTGAGGTAGTAAATAATAGAAATACTATAACAGAAATATTTTATTATTCAAATGGAAAAATTTGGAGCCTTAAATATAAAAGAGAATTAAATTTAGAAGAACTTAAGAATTTATATGATCAAGCTGCTCAACACACACTTGAATCATATGAAACCGAAGAAAAAAGAAATCTAATATTAGAAAAACTTAAAAAGATTATTGATTCTTTATCCCCAAAACAAGATGATGCTATACTCGATGACGAAACAATAGCAAATTTCATATTTGGAAAATCAATGACATGTAGGGAAATGCTTGTTGGCTTGTAGGGCACTAATAAAAACTTACTTAATATGTTTAATGCTCTTAAAACTACCAATGATAAAGTAGAATATATTCCAGAAAATGCTTTACTGGCTTATATTGCATTTGAATTTTTTAATAAAGTTAAAAATACCCCAAGACAAGTAATATTTTTTGCAAATGATGTTCAAAAAGAAAACTTAAATTTTACTTAGGCATTAAAACGTCTTTTAGGAAAAGAAATTCCTGAAGAAACTATGGAAAAAATAAATAAATTTAAAGAGATAATACGTCAAACGTTGAATATGAGAGAAAATCAGAATCAATGCTCCATTGATAGATCTGATAATAATCGGTCTTCTGATGCTCCCTTTTAATAAATAATAATTATGTCAAATTGTAAATTATAGTTAACAACTACCTTTAAAGAAGAATTTGTGTCTTTTATTAAGGATCTTAGTCTTGAAACTGATGAAAAAGAAATAAAGAAATAGTATGTAGAAGGACTAAAACATTTTAGAGATATGTATAAAAGTTTATCTGATGATGATTTTTTTGAAGCCATACAAGATTTTATAGAATCTGATTTTGAGATTGTAATGGCTACAGAAGATAACAAAACATTAGCTAATGTTATTTCTAAAAAGTATAATATATCAAAATAGGATCCTTATTTAGTCGAGAGCACTATTGATGACTCTTCTAAATTTGATAAAATTGATACAACTACTTAGGAATAGAATGATAAAAATGCTATAAAAGAACAAACTTTAGCTAAATATTTTCCTATGGCAAGTGATGCCAGGTTAGCTTTTGAATAGAAATTTAAAGAAGGCCTTATTAAAGCGTTTTTCTTTAATGATACTGATGGAAATGCTAGAATTAATATTAGTAGTTCTGACATGGATCGTTCTGTAAAAAGGTTTAGAAAAGAACTATTTAAATATTTGGATTCATATGTAATGAATTATTTTCCAAGAGAATATGCTGGATACAAAAATAGAATTCCAGAGAATAAATTAAAGTTCTTTAAGACTATAATAGGTTCTCCTATGTTTACTGTAAATGCTATGGAATTAATTAAACTTCCTATAGTAGACACTTTATAGGATAAAGATCTGAAAAATAAATTATATGCTTATATGTCATATATAGCCCTGAACCATTTCGATGAAATGGTTCAGGACTCTTTTAGTGATTCTATTTTGATATCTCATAAAGGAGATTATAGTGAAACTAATGATATTAAATACAGAATAAATCTAGGAGACAAAAATAAACAAGGTTGGAGTGATGAAGGTGAGGATGTAGATGAAACTGAGGAAATAGGAGGTGTAATTAGATTATTTCTTGAAAGTCAAAATTTATATGATGTTGATACAGGGGAAAGGCTTCCTGTTAAAATGTCTTTTTCTGATGTTAAATAGGGCTTAGGAGGCTTAATGAAATTGTTTACTATAGAGTAGGGTAAAGGCCTTTTAACAAGAAATATTAGAATGGATACCTATATTATTGATTTCAAAAAAGAATTAGAAAAATCTGGCATTAAAAAATTATACAGAACAGAAGAAGGATGGGAAAAAGTATATGATGAATATGTAAAAGGAAAAACTTTAGGAGAATTACTAGCATAGGCAAAACTTAGGCCATCATTTTTAATGCCTCTACTTTTTACTATTTTAGCCTTAAACTCTGAACAAATTTTTAATAACAGATATCAAGAAAGATAGGCTGTTTTTTCTCTATGGAAAAATTTATTTGATATGAATAATCCATAGTCTCTTATTTCAAGAACAATTAATGTTGGTGGAATTAATATGGATAATATAGATTTATATTCTTTTGCTGCAACATTATTTGTAAATATAGAAAATATTCCAGTTATAGAATACAGGGAGGATAATGATAAAACATCCATAATAGGTTTGAAACAAAATACAGCAAATACTAAATTAAATGCTCAAAAATATATATGGGAGGCCCAATATAATGTTAGGAATATGTCTACATTTAAAACTTTTGAAGTGGGGGAATTGTAGGAAGGAAATATTGTTTTCGTAGATATTAAAAATTCTGATCTTAGATTAAAGCTTAGTGAAAGCGGGGGTAATGTAATTTCGTAGTTGGTAAAAAAAGATGGGGGAGCAGTATCTGCGGAAGAAGGAAGAAAGCTTTCTCCAGAATTACAGGATTTTTTAACAGAGGCACTTAATATTAAAATTGATTTAGATTATTATAAAATATATAATTCTGTAGGTGGAAAATTAGACCATTTATTAAATATTGCCGGAACATTATTATATAATTATAAGGTTGGCAAAACGGTATATAATACTGTTTTATAGGATACTTCTGGAAGATCTAAAAGAGAAGTTTATGATGAAGAAATACAAAAAATATATAAAGAAAATTAGCCAAAATTAATACGTGGTACTTTGTAGCCAGAACTATTTCCAACCTCATTATTTCCTAAGATGAGAAAGGTTTCACTAGCTTTAGATATTCAACAGGGATATACTGAAGATGTTACGGCAAAGGATGGTTCTGGAAAACAATTATCTTTGTTAGGTTTATCTACACTTGACTCCAAATATATGGAATTAGTTTATAATCATAATAAAGGAAACCCAAATTCAATTCTTAAAGATTTTAGTATTTATAAAAATTTTGAAGGGGTTGAATACATGCGAGATTTTGCTGGAGCTTTAGATAAAAAACAATGTACAAAATTTTCAGAAACAGAATTTTTTATAGCTAATTTCTTGTATGATTTCTATAGTGGACAGGCAGCAATAGATTAGAGTGGAAAGACTTCAGACCTAAGAGTGAAAGGAGGAGTTACTCTTTATGAGGAAACCAAATTTAGGGTAATGGGCCCAATTATATCTGATAAAGGTAATATTCCTAAATTAGTATTTGATTGGAGAAGTAAGGTAAAACTCCCCAATGGGGAAGAAAAAAGGTATGTAGATCTTACAGTAGATGATATATATGATATATAGAGACATGAATTTGGGAGATACTATCAAGCTGTTTATAATAGAATTAATTAGGATTATAATAACATAATACCTTATATTTAGAGAATTATTGATAATAAATATCCAGGATTTAAAGTAATTCTAGATTATCATAATGATTTTTTTGAATTTAATTCTTTATGTGATTCTATTGGAGTAAAACCTGAAGATATCTTCCATGAAGCTTTATTACTTTTCTAGAAAGAAGCTAGGGCAAATGGTTGGGTAGATGATAATATAAAAATTATAAAAGGGATACATTATATTATGGGCAAAGACAAGAAGATTCATAATAATCCTGCTTTGTTCCATCAACTATCTATATATGGAATTAATGTTCCTTTTTAGGTAAGAACTAACAAAAAATATCTTCCCAACTTAGATGTCAATACCATTAGAGAAACCGGAGCAGCTGCCAGAGAAAGGTTAAATTTATAGTTAATCTCAGAATTGTTGCAAACCAATATTTTTTTAAGGTTTAACAAAGACGATATGGCTTCAAAAATAGCCAAAAAATTCTTTTTAACGGAACAAAGTGGATGGACTACACGTAATGATGTAATTATATTTGCTAAAATATTAGATAAAAATAAAGGTTTCAGAAACTTAGCTTCCTTAAGAGATTTTTAGAATTGGAAAGAATATAGAAGATTAACTGAACTTTTTATAAGAAGTAAAGGGGAAGTACCTGCTGAATATGATGTAAGAAACCCAAAATTTAGATTAGATTTAACTCTGAAACGCATTAATTTGATGCGAGAATTAAGTGTTTTCAGATATACAGAATCTCAAGATATTTTATTAGAAAATAAATATTTTGAAGAATCATATGGCCAGAATAGGTCTATACGGGAAATTATATCATAGGAATTAGAATATAAATTTCCTAAATGGAAGCCGGAAACAATTCAAAGAAAAACGGATGAACAAATAAGTAAAATGTCTGAGGAAGAAATTGTTCTGAAGAAGGCTAAATTTTAGTTAAACTTAGACATTGATAAGGCTATATTAGGAGATATAGATTTATTACAAAAATTTGATGAAAAGCTATCTTCTTTAGAAAAGGATTTAAATTTTAGAGAAGAATCATTAAAATCTTATTTGGAAAGTGTTGAAGCTATAAAAGACACCCTTTCAAAAGAATAGAAAATGGAAGTAGACTTACGTTCAAAATAGTTAGAAAAAATTAAAGAAATAAAAACTAGAATGTAGGAGGCATCCGATTTTTATTCTATTTAGTTAAACCCAGAGATAGAAAGATATTAGGCTTTAAATAACTGGTTAGGAGAACAATATCAATTAACTACTGTAGGTACTTTTATTGCTCATCCTGGAGATAACAATGCTTCTACAATATACAATTATGAATATAGAAATTTTGGACAACAAGTAAAAAGAAATGTATCTCATACAGCTTCAAAACACCGTGAAATGTAGAATTCTTTAAAAGGAATTAGAAGTAAATTAAGAATTGCTATAATAACAGACGCCGAAGATTCTTATATAACTTTTAAAGGTGATTATGGTAATGATGTAAAAACTTAGAATGGTGCTACATTCTATAACGGAACAATGGTTTAGTTAGATAATAATTCTTTAGGTGCAGATGCAATGGGACAAGATAAAAAACCTTTCCTACATGCTATAGATCCAGAAACTGGAATAGGAATTATTATTAAAACTGCTGGATTTGCTATCACTAATCAACGTATACAAAACTCTATATAGGCTTGGAGAATAAATAAAAAAATGAATGACATTATAAAATGGACAGATTCATTAAAGAGATTCGGCTATTCTGAACCTTATTTCGATTGGCTCCATGATTATAATGGTAATGAATTACCTTTCGTAAATGATTTAGATTTTAGATGGTATGCAAAAATAGGTGATAAATACTATAAATTTTATTAGCCTACTATTGATGAAAGTACAGGATATACAGATATTCAAGTACAAGAAGTCTATGATAATGGAGAAATAGTAAATTCCAAACCTAAAACAGTTCGCTTCGGATATGTGAATGGACAATTTGTTCCTGTTGTGGTAAATGATGAAAGTGGTCTTCATCAATTAGGTAAATCAGAAATTCTTTCTGATGTTAATTTTAGTCCAGTTAATTCTAATTGGGAATTGTGGAACATATTTGGTGGAGCATATTCATGCCATTTTGGTGATGATAATAAATTAACACATATAAATGATGAAGGATCTTTCTTAAGGGTAAATTATGTAATGAACCACACGGGAAAAATAAAAGACCAATCTTTACCTGCATTGGACCAGACAAATGTTGTTTAGATTTTAAAAGAATCACAAATAGACATGATGCCAACAACAGAAGCTGTAAAATTTGGACCTGCTAATATAAATAATGTGGAAAGAATTTTGAATGACGATGATTACGATCCAACATATATGGAAGTATTTTCTGATGATTTCGGAGAACAATTAGACGCAGAACATACTGCAGAAGGTGGACATGTTTCGTTAATGACTCAGGTGGTAAATGCTTTGGGAGCTAGAGGATATTCTACTAGAGATGCTGAAGAATGTTATCGAGCCTTAGAATTATTGGCAGAACAATCTTTTGATGATGCCTTTAAGAAATTGGAAATATTAAATGGGAAAAATACTACGCCAGAAGAT
>Ga0247608_10003436_pt1 | contig 18460 bp, 11 predicted proteins | sample 176DNAGHGlowgp2_FD_193490 | JGI IMG/M metagenome (GOLD analysis project Ga0247608, IMG submission 193490) | Sheep rumen microbial communities from Palmerston North, Manawatu-Wanganui, New Zealand - 1766 DNA GHGlow gp2 | ecosystem: Host-associated > Mammals > Digestive system > Stomach > Rumen ... | reverse complement strand
TACCAGTCCTCGCCCGAGTTGTACCATCCCGGCAGGTCGACGTCCATCGTGGTCTTGCCCGTACGATTGTTGTTATACTCGTCCTCGTCCATGATGAACACCTGGGCCATCGCCGGCGCCGTGGCCAGCATCAAGGCGGCTATGATTGCTATTAGTTTCTTCATCGTTGTTTGGGTTTTATTGTTTGTTCTTGTTTTGTGTTTTCTTGTTCGGGTCTTCAAATCCCCCTGCCCCCTTAGAAGGGGGAAGCCTACCGGACGCAAGTCTTGCGCCGCTTTGCGCCTCCCCCTTTTAAGGGGGGCAGGGGGGATTAATCCTCCTCGCCCCCCTAGGGGGATCTCTTATCTCACCACAATCTTCTGCACCTTGACTTCGTTGCCGTTGGTCACGCGCATCAGGTAGACGCCTTGGGCGATGCCGTCGAGGCTCACGCGGTTTTGGTCGCTGGTGAGGCGCTCGCTCAGCATCGTGCGGCCCAGCATGTCGACCACGTCGAGCTGGCCTTGGCCGTTGACGACCCACTCGCTTCCGTCGAAGAAGGCGAAGTTGCTCTCGATGGCAGGCTCTTCATTTTCCTCCACATCGGTGAACTCGCCGATGACCACCTTGAAGCGCGACTTGTAGTTGTCGGTGTTGCCTTCGAAGGTGTAGCTGTCGTGGGTGAGCATGTCATACTTCACGCCGGCGATGTTATCCACCAGGGTAAGGCTTTGGAAGTTGGCGTTGGCCGTGTTCCAGCTCAGCGTGAAGGTGCCGTTCTCCTTGGCGTCGAAGTACAGCGGCTGGCTGCCTTTCGTCATGTCGCGGAAGAGGATGGCGAAGTCCTCGCTGTCGTGGCGCAGGTAGAGGCGGCCCGTCGACGAGCTGACGAAGATCTTCTTGGCGCCGTCGTTCTCCGGGCGGCCCACCTCGAGCACGGCGATGTCCTTGCCGCCTTCGCTGTCAGTCAGCGTGAAGTTGATCAACGGGTAGTGGTTCTCAGCGGCGCGGAAGCCGTTGTCGCCTGCGGTGTTCGTACGCATGTCATTGTTGAAGGTGATGTTGTCACTGGTATTCACTTGGATGAAGAATCCTTGGTGCATGTTGATGTAGCGGTCGGCAGTGGTGGCTTCCTTAGAGGTCGTGGCCTTATATTGCAGCCAGTTGCCAGTTTCAGGGTCATACACAGCATAGGTATTGGCAAAGTTACTGTTGCCCATGAGTGCAGCATTCGTTCTCACGAAAGCATCAAAATCCAGATAGCTCTGATAGGGGTTGCCTAAGAGGTTGTAGCCTGTGCGACCGGTATTATAGCCATTATAGTCATTGCCGTTATTGCCAGGCGTATTGGTGACGGGGATGGTAATTTCTCCATTGTTCAGCGTACCACGGTTCTGGTGGAATTGCGCATTTTTTGTATCAGATAGATTGCCATCCATATCAGTTGAAACGAGATATCCCTTTCCTTTAATAAAACTGTCTTCATTGTCATATTCTATATTCTCTGAGTGATTGTCTCTATGCCAGTGACTCTTACTGTTGCGTCTGAAGTTAATCCAGTGATATTTCTTTTCAAAGAAAGAGAAGAATTCTATTCTCCTATAAGAAACAAGGTCAACAGGGAAGAAAGCATTTCCATCGTCAATCGATTCGAGCGTAAGCTTACAAGGATTGGCATACGTAGCTTCAACACCGTTGATAATAGTTGACTCTCCAGGAGCAAGATACGGCACTATATCCTTGATACCATATGTCATGCCCAGCTTACTTTCTTTTAATGAGGAACTAGCAAGATGCCAACGTTGTTTACCATTTGGAGTAAAACTCTTTAAAGTTTGTCCAGTATATGCCTCAATAGAAGAGTTTGGCCCTTGCAAAAGACTAATGTCCTCGTCAATATAGACCACCACGCCATCGGCAGTGCAATCGTCAGCAATTACGGCTTTTCCTTGAGGTTCAGGCTGGCTAATGGTAACGTCGTCATTGGCGAAGAGGTTGATCGCACCTTTGTAGATGGCTTCATGCTCGGTTTTTTTATAATAATTGGAATTGCTTTGGGTAAACTCGTTATCGATTCGAGTACCCTCGTTTAGGTTGCCATTATTGTGTCGATGTAGCATCTCTTTCAACGAGGTTGCGTAATCGATACGGATACCGTCTGCAGAGGCAAGGCAAGTAACGTCCTTATTATCAAACTTGGCAAATTGAAGGACAGGATAGTCTCCATTGATATTGCCAGCATTGTCGAAATAACCACCAGCAGTTGTGCGTTTCCACAACGCCCAGCCTGCGCTCGCATTACTTGCGGCAACACTATTCAGTTTAGACAACATGGATTCACAATTGACTCTAACTTGATAACCATTAACAGTGCTCCAATCTCCTCCAACCATATTGTCGTTTTGGAAGAAATGATAGAAAGTAGGAGAAACAGTTGTGGTATACTCATTATCCTTTGCAATAGTATAATCAGGAAGAGATTCATTGATCTTTACGGATCCTTGCGTCCACACATAACCATCGTTGCTATTTTCCCAATGGGCAATATATGTTGTACTTCCTGGGGCATAACAATTAGACACGCCGCTACTACCGTTACCCACGAAGGGGCCAAAAGTGGAATTGCCAAGTCCCGAATTTTCCCTCTCAAAGCGCACATAACAATTGTTAATAGTGCTTCCGCTGATATTTTTACCTGCAATACCGCCAACGGGATCTTCCACACCGAGGTAGTTGTAAACTCCATTGGTAAAACCATTTGCGAATGAACCATAGGCAACATGGTCAGTATTGTCATCACCGTTTTGGCCAATCATGCCACCCATAGTGTAGCCCGTGAGTTCAACCATAGCCATTGAAGAATGTACAGTACCACAATTGAGTCCTACCAAACCTCCATATATTAGGTGAGCGTCATCGGTAGGATTGTCGTTGTTGCACGTGAGTCTACCTGCAGCTTCGCAGTTAAAGATCATGCCTCCTGCCTCAAGCGTATCGGCGATGATGCCGTGGTGCACGAAGTTGGAGTTGTGGTGTTTTCCACGAAAATCGGCATCGAGCACAAAGACATTCTTCACCGTTCCCTTCACGTCGGAGAACATGCCGGGGAACACAACGACACCAACTTGGTTTTCAGTGACCTGCTTGTAGTATTTCGAGGCGTTGTTCTTCAAGCCCGTGATGACATAGCCATTGCCATCGAAGGTGCCTTCGTAAGCCATGTGGACCTTTTGTCCGTTGTCTTCGATGTAGCGGGTCTTGGTCACGCCGTTCTCCACGTAGGTTTCCACCTGCCAGCCGCAGCCGATGGGCACCCAGTTGTGGCGGCTCATGTCGATGTCGGCGGTGAGTTTGCCGTTCAGTTTGGGGTGTGATGCCACGTTGTTGGTGTTGCCATTATAACCGATACGACCGTTCACCTCGCTAATGAACCAAGCCAAATCCTCGGGAGTGCTGATTTCAGCGGTTTGATTCGCACCGTCTCCGCTGATGGCAGATACTTCAGTGCCGCTTGCGTCTTTCACTTTAAAAGTAGGTGGCTTTGTCGTAATCACTTCCGTCCATACCGAGCCAAGAACGTTGGTGGTTGGAGAGTTGAATTGGAATCCGATTGTTTGACCATCGGGCAATACGAAGGACATAGGACCATTGGTTGAAATGCCATCACCCCATACACCGCCATCGACGACTACCGGTATTACCATCACCAACTTGCGACCAACGACATGAATGCCTGATCCAACACCAGCTTCACCGCAGAACATATTCATGAAATCGAAACCCGTAATTCGAATGTTTTTAGTTGGAGTAGCGCTATAAATAGGTTCTTGTGTGTTTTCATCCACAATAAGGTTACCGTTTTCATCATAGGAGACAAATTTGACTATACCAGCAGAATTCAAGCGATTCTCTTTTGTGTCATCATCTTGAACAATACCATCTTCTAAAGTCAAGTATTGAATTACCCCATTGATTTTCGTTGTGACAGTATCTGCAAAACTGCAGCTAATAACTTGGCCGGTTGAATGATTCACTTCCGCTTCCGTACATTTTGGAGCATAAAGCCTAATGCTTGATGCGCTAGCGCCTGCGGGAAGTGTGAAGTTTGCTGAAACCTGGTCTTGGACAATGGTGCCTGCTGAAAGTTCGTAAGGTTCAGATGAGGCATCATCACTGATTGATTTGAAAATCTCGTTAAGGTCGCTGGGGTTGCCTGCCGCAAAATACTTTCCTTTTTCCATGACCGGATTGCCTTGGTCATCAACCATTGGCTCGCCTGTTTCAGGATCTGTTTTTTGATAGACGAATCTGTTGGCCACATTAAGCTCTGATCCTGTGTTGTTTGTCCAATTAGTTGCAGTTTCAGGATAGTTGCTGGAAACCATGTGCATATAGCCATTTGCAGCAGCATCGCCTAAAACTTCATTATTTGGAGCATCGTATCTGACCCAATAATTATAGCCATCACCAGACCTTTGTACCGTCCGATAAGCCGCTTCTGGATTAGCACCACCAAACACGCCAATGCTATACACGGTAGCACCTAATCCCTTGATGTTGCTGGCTTGTTGTACGGCAGCGTCAGCAGTGGTTTGACAAATGTAATAACTGTTATTTTGAACAAATTGGTCAACTCCTGAAGGAAAACTTCTTCCTGGATAACCGTCAGTGAAGAAGATAACTATTTGGCCGCGATTTTGTTGGTTTCCATTGGAATCCGTAAAGGTTTTCACTTGACGCCTATACAAAACCTCATAGGCCATCTCTAATCCGAGGTTAGCTTGCGTACCTCCATTTGCAGCCATCTCTTCAATGGCCCATTCATGGATTCCGTCATAGTCATGAGAATTACCTTTTGCAATAGAGGCATCTGTCACTACTTCAAGTGCGTTCCTGTAAAACGTGTTGGCGTTGTTGCCAGAAAGACTGGAGTAGTTGACGGTTTGATACTTCCCATAATAATAAGAATAAGTTCTTGCTGTAAGCAGTTCAGTGTTTGTATAAGAACTATAGTTTCCACTAGCAAATCCAACGATTGCGATTCTGTGCTTGATAAAATCGGCTGGTTTATTAGCAAAAACACTTTGGTTCTGATTAACATTAGCCACAAATTGCCTGACTGCAGATTTCAAGGCTTCGAGACGAGTACCTTGTCCCAGAGGATCTGACATTGACCCGGATTGGTCAACGACGATAACGATGTCATTTGGAACGGCATCTACAGTGGTAATCTGAGAGCCTCGCACATAAGTTTCCAATACCACGATGCCTGTGCCACCCGTAGGGTCTTTTTGCAAATCGGGATAGTAGTTCTTTTCCATTACCACTCCATTGGGAATTGGATCAAACTGTTGTGCATACGCGCCCATGCTCACGAGCACCATCCCTATTAATAATAAGGTGTGCCGGAGGGCGCCTTTCAGTTTGCTGTGGCCGAGGAGGGCCAAGCTTCTTTTCATTTTGTCAAATTTTGTCATTTGCTTTGATTTATTTGTGTTACTTATTCTTGTTGTTATTCTCGTTAACAATGATATTCATTTGTATTTCAACACTTTGCATCTCCCATGGCATAATCCACGGTTTGCGTTGCAAAAATCGGCAAAATTATTAACATACACCTAACAAACGTGTACCGCCATACGATACACTACCGTAGCATACCACGCTACATTAATGGCCCACTACCCTACTCGGCATCAGCCTCGGCAAGATGCGCCGTGGCATCCTTGAAGAAATCGTGCCCCAGCACGCGCGAGATGCGGAACAGCAGGTCAGTGTCGATGTTGCTATTGTTAAAGATCTTGTAGGCATTGGTCCGGTCGCAATGGATGGCCTTGGCAAACCAAGTGACGGTACGCCCCTGGGCCTTCAGCTCGTCCCGAATCAAATTGCCAAAATGAATGCTTGTCATGACTGCTAACGATTGAATTTTCATTTGTATTACCGCGGCAAAATTACACATTTTATCCATACAAAATGGCGGTTGAAACAAAAATTCTTTTTCGCTTCCGTAGCCGACTCCGCTACAAGGTTTGGATTACAAGGACAAAGTGGACAGAACCGCCCCAAATCTTCGCCCTGTGGGAAAAAGCAGGCTAAAGCTTCAAGCAGCCGATGGGCACCACAAAGATGCCGTCGGGGCGGCGGTAGGCATACTGCCCTATGGCCGTGAGCACCATCCTGAAGCTGGGCTCGGGCATACGCGTGGTGTCGAGCTTTTCAGCCAAAGAGTTAAGCGTCTTCACGCCTTCATTAATAAGGCTCTCGCCTCCCAATTTCACCTCAACCAGGCCATAGTGCCCATTGCGCAGATGCACCACAGCATCGCATTCCAACTTGTTGCTGTCGCGGTAGTGATTTTATTCACCAAGTTGAGGGTTTTTTATTCACCAAGTTGAGGATTTTTTATTCACCAAGTTGAGGATTTTTCATTCACCAAGTTGAGGATTTTTCATTCACCAAGTTGAGGGTTTTTCATTCACCAAGTTGAAGTGGTTATCTGAAATAAACCCTGGTGATGCCCGTGCCGCCCGTTTCGAGCGAGGCGTCACAGAAGTGCTCCACCTCGCGCATGTGGCTGAGCTTCTCGCGGATGAGCTTGCGCAGGATGCCGTTGCCCTTGCCATGCAGGATACTCACCTCCTTGATGCTGAGCAGTTTGGCTTCGTCCAGATACTTGTCGACGATGTCCAAGGCTTCCTCGGCGCGGTGACCGCGCACGTCGAGGGTGAGGTCGAAGTGTTCGGCTTTCTCGCTGAGGTCGGCGGCGATGCCTTTTTGCCAGTTGCGTTGCGTCTTGCGGGCTTCGGCGCGACTCACCTTGCGGAGCTTGTCGGGACTGGTGCGCAGGCGGATGCTGTCGAAGAGGATGGTGGCGTCGGTGTCGCTGATGGCGAGGATTTCGCCCACCACCTGCATGTCGTCGATGCAGACGGTGTCGCCAACCTTCAAGACGGCCTCGGCTTCTTCTCTTTTCTTTTGCTCGGCCACTTCCTTAGCCTTCTGCGCAATCTCTTCTTTGGTCTTTTCGAGGTTCTGGCGTATCTCTTTGGTCTTGGTCTTCTCGGCTTGCGCCTCCTTGATCTCGCGGATGGTGCGCTCGATTTGGCTGTTGGCCTTCTGGATCAGCTCTTGCGCCTCGGCGGCCGCGTCGCGCATGAGTTGTTTCTTCTTGCCTTCCAGCTCGGCGAGCAGTTTTTTGTATTTCTCCACCACCTCGGTGAGCAGTTGGTCGGCAATGCGCAGGTCCTGTTCCTTCTTGCGGATGGCTTTCTTGTCGACTTCGAGCTGTTGCAGCTGCTTCTCGAACTTGAGGTGCTGGTCGCCGGTGATGTTGGCGGCATCGTCAAGGATCTGCCGCGGGAAGCCGATTTTCTTGGCGATCTCGAAGGCGAACGACGAGCCGGGCTTGCCGGTAATCATCATGTACATGGGCTGCATGAACTTGGTGTCGAACAGCATGGCGCCGTTGATGATGCCCTCGTGGTTGTCGGCCAGGAGCTTCAGGTTGGCATAGTGCGTGGTGACCATGCCGAAGGCTTGTTTCTTGTTGAGTTCCAAAAGGATGGCCTCGGCGATGGCACCGCCCAATTGGGGCTCGGTGCCCGTACCGAACTCGTCGATGAGGAACAAGGTGTTTCCGTCGGCCTGCTCCAGGAGGGCCTTCATATTAATAAGGTGTGAGCTGTAAGTCGAGAGGTCGTCCAAGATGGACTGTTCGTCGCCGATGTCGATGAAGAGGTTTTCGAACAGGCCGCACTGCGAGTCGACGCGCATAGGGACCATGAGGCCGCATTGCAGCATGTATTGCAGCAGGCCGGCGGTCTTCAGGCAGACCGACTTGCCGCCTGCGTTGGGGCCACTGATGACGAGGATGCGATCGTGTTCGTCCAGCTTGAGGTCGAGCGGAACGACTTGTTTGCCTTGGGCTTTCAGTTTTTGTTCGAGCAACGGGTGGCGTGCCTGCTGCCAATTAATATAAGGTGTGTCGTGGAGTTCGGGCTTCACGCCGCCGATTTCCTGGGCCAACAGTGCCTTGGCGCGGATGAAATCGAGTTCGCCGAGCAGGTTCCAAGCCTTGCGGAGCTCGCTGAGGTAAGGCCGCAGCAGTCGCGTGAAAGCCATGAGGATGCGGTGGATCTCGCGGCGTTCGGCGTATTCCAGCTCCTTGATCTCGTTGGAGGTGTCGAAGATCTCGGCGGGTTCGATGTAGACAGTCTGTCCCGTGGCCGACTCGTCGTGGATGAAGCCACGGATGGCGCGTTTGTCGCCCGCCTTCACGGGGATGACCAGACGACCGTCGCGGATGGTGATTTCCGATTTCTGGTCGACCCAGCCCGCGGTCTTGGCGTCGCCCATGATCTGGCGGATGCGCTTCTCGATGCCGCCTTGCTTGCGGCGGATGCTCTGCCGGATTTCGGCCAGCTCGGGCGAGGCGTTGTCGGGGATCTCGCCCTTGTCGTCGACGAGGCGGTTCACCTCGGTGAAGATGCTGCGTTCGATGAAGATGTTCTCGATCAGCGACTTGAGTTCCGGGTATTGCTCAGCACTTTCCGAGTGCCCGAAACGAAGGATGCCTTCGAGCGCGTTGAGCGAAGGCTTGAGGGCAAATAGATCCTCCACGTTGAGGCAGGTACCTTCGATTTGGATTTGGTGGAAGGCCTCGCGCAGGTCGTGGAAGTCACGCATGGGAAACGGCACGCCCGTTTGCAGCAGGCGGAGAAACTCGTCGGTCTGCTCCAGGCTCTTGACGATGAGGGTTTTGTCGGTCGAAAAAGCCATCTCGTCCGCTTTCTCCAGCCCCATCTGGCTGATGCAGTGGTCGGAGATCATCTGTCGGACGCTGTGGAAGCCGATTTTCTGTTCGAAGTTATTGGGATAGATCACTGATTGGAATTTTTGGGGCGCAAAGTTACACAAAAAAGCCCGAATGCACGCATTCGGGCTTGATTTATCAATGCATTACGATTACAGGTTAATCTCATACATATAGCCGGTGTATTGCAGCGAGCCGTCGAGGATGGGGAAGAAGAACTCGTTGTCGTGTTCCAAGTTCTTCAGCCTGAGGTTCTCCATGATGACCGTCTTGGTGCCGTCGGGGTTGTTCACCACGTGCATGGTGCCGCTCTTGGCTATATAGCCAGTTTGTGGCGTCATGGTCCAGAAGTCGGAGTCGAGAGCCACGTGCACGCAAGGGAATATGGGCAGGTAAGGTGTACCGAGGTAGCCAAGGTTATAGTCGCCGTCGACGAGTTGGCCGGTCAAGTAGCTGACGATGAAGGAGCGTTTGCGGTCGGCCGACATGAAAAGCATGGATTTCACACCGTCACCGAGGATGCCCATTCCGCTGATAGTGGTGATGCCTGCCAATCCGATGGAGCTTTCCCTGTTGCCGATGGTGAACTTGTTGTTGACATCGAAGGTGTAGGGCGGCAGCGTGCCGCTGAAGTTCAAGGCCAGCTGGACGGTTTGGCCGTTGGCGTTGGTGCCCATGCTTTGTGACAGGATGACAGTGTAAGTGCCGTTGTTTTCGGTCACCGACAGCAAACCGTTCATCCAATAGTAGGTGTCACCATAGAACAAGGTGTCGGCGCCAAAGATGAAAGGCAGTTCGCCGAGGTTGAAGTCGTGGAAGCCGACCACGGTGGGGACGGGATCCTTCGAGTTGTTGCCCATCGTGTAGGTGCCAGGGACGATATCGCCGTCGAAGATAATGGCGATGCCTTCGTTGTCGTCGTCGGTCATTTCTTCGGAGGCGAGGACGATGGCGTTCTTTTGGCCATACTTGACGGCCTTGGCGGTGACGATGTCATCGGTGTTGTTGCCGATGGTCATCGTTCCGGCTTGCACTTCGGGTGTCACATTGTTGTTCCCGTTGTTACCATTGTTGCCGTTGTTTTCATTGCAACTGGTGCTCATCAGGGCTAAGCCACAGAAAAGCATCAAACTGAGAAATACTTTTTTCATGACAATTATGATTTTGATGATTTGATCAATTACACATAAGTTAATTACTGCAAAAAACGTGCCGAAAGGAGTAGAGATAGGTGTCTTTTTTATGGTTGGGAGGAATATTTCCCCCAATCTTTCCATGAAACGTAGTCGACGCCATTAATGGTAAGGCTAAGGTCACCGAGATAGAAAACCGCGCCTTGACAGCCATCGTTGCCACGAAGGGCAAGGTAATCGCGCGTGTTCTTCGAAAGGCTTTGTTCCGCCTCGATTGTGCTCTTGATTTCGATGGCGAAGGTATGCTTCCAGTCGGCGATGGTGTCCACCTCGAAGCCTTTTAGGTCGCGATAATAGGTCAGGTTGGGGTGTTTGCCTTGGTTCAGCCGACTTTTCAACAACTCCGCGATGGCGAAAGTCTCCACGATGGCACCTTTATACTCGCTGAGAATCAGCTCTTCGACAGAATCAATCCGCAACAAGTGGCAGAGCAAGCCCGAATCCACGAAGTAGAGTTTTGGCGTCTTTACCAACGATTTTCCAAGATTCTGTGTGTCAGGCTCCAAGAAATGGATGATGAACGACGACTCCAGAATGGAAAGCCACTGCTTGACGGTAGGCGCAGATACGCCGATGCCACGCGCAATGTTGTCCATGGAAAGCATCTGCCCGCTATAGGTAGCGCAAATCTGGATGAACTTCTTGAACACGGAGAGGTTGCTGTAGTTGATTTGGCTTTCCACGTCCAGGTCAAGATAGGTGTCGATATAGCTGTTGAACCAATCATTGGTGGAGAAATGCTTGGATGTGTCGTGCAAAGGCGGATAGCAACCTTTGAAAATCGTTTCGTACACGTTGGAACCCAACACATTGCCGCTTTGAAGTTCGCCGATGGAAAACGGGAGTAACTTCAAAAAAGCGGCGCGACCGGCCAACGAATCGGTCATGTTTTGCTTCAAGTTGAACTGGTTGGAACCCGTCAGTATGAACTTGCCAGGGGTGAAGGAGCCTTGGTCGACATGGTATTTGACCGCGTCGAAAATCTCAGGCACTTTCTGAGCCTCGTCGATGATGGCACCATCGGGGAAGGCCAACAAAAAGTCCATAGGGTTGGCAGTGGCTAACTCACGGAAAGTTCTGTCGTCAAACGAAATGTATCTTTTCTCGGGGAAAGTCATTTTCGCTAGCGTCGATTTTCCACTTTGGCGCGGCCCGGTGACGCCGATGACGGCAAATTGCGAGGCGAGCCTCAACAGAGCGTCTTTTGCTTTTCTCTCAATCATCGTTGTTTCGTTTTCTGCATTGAAATTCGTTGCAAAAATAGGAAAAATCCAAAGTTTGGAGTGGAAAAATCCAAAGTTTTGAATGGAAAAATTTAAAGTTTTGAATTTATTTATTTTGTATATATTTTATAATCAGTTTATTATATTATATTTCTAAAAAGTTACGGATTTAATTAAAGATTGAGTTTTAGCTGGATTTCTTCCACCTGTTTTTTCAGTTCTTGGACAGTTTGGAGCAGTTGCTCCTCGCGGAAGTGGTTTTCGCGCTGTTCGGGCATCTCCGCGCTGATGTAGTGCACGAATTTCCACACCTCTTTGATATCGGAGGCGGGCAAATCATACGGATGGTAGAGCGGGTTGAGCGAGCTGAGGGTGAGTTTGCTCTCGTGCTCTATTTTGTTGTCCACGATCTTGAAGACAATGCCGTCGTCTTGCGTGAGCACAATGTAGGGCTGGCCGCTACGGATGTAAGTCCAATCGATGACGTATTCGCCCGTGACATACGAGCCGTCGGGGATAGGCAGCATCGAGTCGCCGCTGATTTGGAAGGTGCGGTACTTGCGGTCGTGCGAGAGGAAGGGCATCGTGAACGTCGGCAACACCTTGATGTATTCGGGGTCGGCGAAGCCCGTGGCATAACCTGCCTTGGCTTTCTCGGTGACGAGTTCGATGTTTTCGTCGTTGTCGTTGTTGACGGTGGTGGCCAGCACACGCAAGTTGCTGCCCTTGATGTGTACGTCGTAGCCGCGTTCCAGCTGCGAGAGCTGGCTGGGACTAATCGTGCTCAGGTCGACCTTCACCAACGTGTCGATGGCGATGCCGAAATACTTGGAGAAGGCGATCAAGGCCTCAAGGTTGGGCTCGGCCACACCGTTTTCATAGCCGCTCAGCGTGGAGCGTTTCATGTTCAGTGCGAAAGCAAGGTCGTCTTGGGTGCGGTTGCGGTGCTTGCGGAGGAATTTGATGTTTGAGTTGAAGTACATGATATTGTGGGATTTAAAATTCAAAATTCAAAATTTGAAGATTATTTCTGTTCTATATCGAATATTTTGATTAGTTTTATGGCGAAATACTTGATTAAATTCTCGTCAAAAGTACAACTTTTTTGGAACATGCAAGCATTTTGGGCAAAAAAAGGAGAAATAAATGATGGAACGAACGATTTTGCACATGGATTTGGACACGTTTTTCGTGTCGGTGGAACGGTTAATCAATCCGTCGTTGGACGGCAAACCCGTCATCGTGGGCGGCATGTCGGACCGTGGTGTGGTGGCCACTTGCAGCTACGAGGCCCGGAAGTTCGGTGTGCATTCGGCCATGCCGATGCGCACGGCGCGACAGCTCTGCTCGCATGCCGTCTTCATCCGTGGCGACATGGAACTCTACAGCCGCTATTCGCGCTTGGTGACGCAAATCATTGCCGACTGTGCACCCGTCTACGAGAAGATGTCGATCGACGAGCATTACCTCGACCTGACGGGCATGGACCGCTTCCACGACTGCTCACTGTGGTCGCACGAGCTGCGGCAACGCATCATCAAGGAGACAGGACTGCCGATTTCGTTTGGCCTCTCGGAAAACAAGACGGTGTCGAAAATCGCCACGGGGCAGGCCAAGCCCAACGGTGAGCTTCAGGTGCCCACACCTTATATTAATAGCTTCCTCGACCCGCTCTCGGTGCAGAAAATCCCGATGGTGGGCGAAAAGACCTACCACCTGCTCCGCTCGATGGGCGTGGAGAAGATTGGAACACTGCGCCGCCTGCCGCCCGTGGCAATGGAACGCGCCATGGGCAAACATGGCCTCGACATCTGGAAGAAAGCCAATGGGCAAGACAGCACGCCCGTGTGCCCTTACCAGGAACGGAAGTCCATCAGCAAAGAACGCACTTTCGAGCAAGACACCATCGACATGGTCGCCCTGCGGCAATGCCTGGCACGGATGGTGGAGAGCCTCGGCTTCGACTTGCGCTCGCAAGGCAAATTGGCGGGCTGCGTGACGGTGAAGATCCGCTATTCCAACTTCGACACGCACGACATGCAGCAACGCATCCCCTACACCGCCTTCGACCACGTGCTGCAGCAGACGGTCAACAGCCTCTTCGACCGTCTCTACAACCGCCGCATGATGATACGCCTCGTGGGCGTGCGCCTCAGCGAGCTGGTGAGCGGCGCGCCGCAGCTGGCCTTGTTTGACGACAACATGGAACTGACGAACCTCTATGCCGCGATGGACAAGATCAAGACGCGATTTGGGGAACAGGTTTTGCATCGGGCAGCGGGGTGAATGATTGGCGGCTGCCACGGTGTGACAGCCCTACAGACCGGGACTGTAAGGCTGTCGTCCAAATGGCGAACCACATCTTAGGTATCGGCTACAGTTGCTACTATTGGTCGAATTCGCTCTATCTAGAAGCCCCACTAAGCGCGTGGGGATTTTTAGGCTCTAGCACCTGCATTATAAACGGCCATGGCCGCATCGGCGGTATGTCCGTCCGTGCAGTGCGTTCTGAACGATAAAACCAAGCCTTTTAGGCTTTTTTGCCAACTTTGCAGCAAGGCAAAAGTTTTTTGCCTTTAGTGTTCCCTTTATCCCAAAAGTTTTGATTAAATTTACGGCGAAAAATTTGATTAAAAACTAATCAAAACAATTGTGCTGATTGCCGTACATTCATATAACAGCTTGTGCTACGGGACGTTGCCGATTGCGGACCTGGTTACAAAGGCCGCTGCGATGGGTTATACGACCCTGCCATTGACCGACATCAACACGACGATGGGTGTGGCCGACTTCGTGTTTGAGTGCCAAAAACAGGGCATCAGGCCCGTGGTGGGCGTGGAGTTCCGCAACGGCGACAAGCTGCTCTATGTGGCCTTGGCCAAAAACGATGCCGGCTTTGCCGAACTGAACCGTTTTTTGACCCAGCACAACCTCTCGAAGCAGCTCTATCCTGAAATCGCGCCGGAATGGGAACAGGTGATTGTCGTTTACCCCTTCGGGAAACGGCGGTCTAACACGCTGAAAGAGAATGAATTTCTCGGTGTACGTTTCTCCCAACTGACGCGGCTCTACAACTGCGATTCCTTTGGGAAACTGGTCGCGATGCAGCCCGTCACCTTTGCCGAGGAAGGCGACTTCCATCTACACCAATGTATGCGCGCCATCGACGGCAATGTGCTGATCTCGCGCCTCGATCCCCAAGCCTGTGCCGCGTCCGACGAAATCCTTTTGCCCATCGAAAGGCTGAAAACCACCTTCGCGCTCTATCCGCAACTCATTGAAAATACAGAACGTATCTTGGAGCAATGCGAAATCAACATGGACGCGAGCGTGAAGAACAAGCGCACCTTCACGGGCAACGTTTACGACGACCACGAACTGCTGCGCAAGCTCGCCTTCGACGGGATGATGTACCGCTACGGTGCGTCCAACAAGACCGCCTACCGCCGCATTGAAAAGGAGTTGGAAATCATCGAACGGATGGGCTTCTGCGCCTATTTCCTTATCGCTTGGGACATCGTGCGCTTCGCCATGTCGAGGGGCTTCTATCACGTTGGGCGTGGCAGTGGCGCCAATAGTGTGGTGGCTTACTGCCTGAAAATCACTGATGTGGACCCAATAGAATTGGACTTGTATTTTGAGCGTTTCCTCAACCCCAAGCGGAGCAGTCCACCCGACTTCGACCTCGACTTCTCGTGGCGCGACCGCGACCAGGTCATCGCGCACATCTTTGAGAAATATGGCGCAGAGCACGTCGCCCTGCTTGGCGCGACGGTCACCTTCCAAGGCAATTCGCTTTGTCGCGAGCTGGGCAAGGTGTTCGGTCTGCCCAAAAAGGAAATTGACCTGATGGAACGCAATCCCGCCGAGTTTGCGAAATACAACGCTATCGGCCAGCAGATTCTGGCCATTTCCGAGCGGCTCAAGGACTTTCCGCGCCAGCGTTCCATCCATGCTGGTGGCGTGTTGGTCACCGAAAACCCCATCACCGACTATGCTACCCTCGACCTGCCGCCGAAGGGCTTCCCGACGACGCAATACGACATGTATTCCGCCGAGAAAATCGGGTTAGTGAAAATCGACATCCTCAGCCAGCGCGGCATCGCTCACATCCGCGACGCGGTGGAGATGGTGGAACGCACTCGTGGCGTCCGCATCGACATCCACCAAATCGGCGCACTGAAACAAGACGAATTGATTCGGCGGCAGCTATTGAAGGCCGAGACCTGCGGATGCTTCTATATCGAGAGTCCGGCGATGCGCGGCCTGCTGCGCAAGTTGCGTTGCAGCGATTACAAAACTTTGGTCGCTGCCAGCTCGATTATCCGCCCTGGTGTGGCCAAGTCAGGCATGATGCGCGAATACATCAACCGCTTCCATCATCCTGAAACTGTGGACTATAAACATCCGTTGTTGAAAGAGCTTTTGGCCGAGACCTACGGCGTGATGATTTACCAAGAAGACGTGCTGAAAGTGGGGCATTACTTTGCCGGCTTGGACTTGGCCGAAGCCGACGTGTTGCGCCGCATGATGGGCCACAAGATGCGCGACAAGTCAGAGTTTGAGGTGGTTACGAAACGTTTCTTCGACAACTGCAAGGCCAAAGGCTATCCCGATGCCTTGGTGCAGGAGCTTTGGCGGCAGATCGAGTCGTTTTCGGGTTATTCATTTTCGAAGGCGCACTCGGCCTCGTATGCCGTGGAGAGTTATCAGAGCCTCTACCTGAAAAGTCACTATCCGCTTGAGTTTCAAGTAGCTGTCATCAACAATTTCGGCGGGTTCTATCAAACTTGGTTCTACTTCAACGAGGCACGGCGCATGGGTGCGAAGGTGCATCTACCTTGCGTCAACCGCAGTGAATATCTAACCACCTTGAACGGCAGGACAATTTTTATGGGTTTCGTGCATCTGCAAGGCGTTGAGCAGCATTTTGTTGAACATTTCATCGCCGAACGCAAGGCCCACGGTCCGTTTGCCAGTTTCGACGACTTTGTCCGGCGGGTGCCGTTCCGCTTGGAGCAACTTATCTTGCTCATTCGCGGTGGCGCATTCAGCTTCACACGAAAACCCAAGGCCGAACTGCTGTGGCAGGCACACCTTAACAAGAGCGAAGGCAAAAAGGAACAACCTGAAACGCTTTTCCCGATGGAAGGCCAGCATTTCGAGTTCCCCGATTTCGCAACAAACGCTTTGCAAAACGCATACGACGAGATTGAGCTCTACGGTTTCCCCATATCAATGACGTGGTTCGACATGCTCAAGACCACGTTCCGTGGCGAGCTGATGGCCTGCCAGATGCTCAATTTCGTGGGTCGGCGTTTCCGGATGTTGGGCAAGTTGGTGACGGTGAAATACGTCCGCACCTGCAAAGGCGACCTGATGGCGCTGGGCACCTTCGTCGATGCCACGGGCGAAGCTTTCGACACGGTGCATTTCCCGCAAACCTTGAAGGTGTGGCCTTTCCAAGGCGACGGCATGTATCTGATTTTGGGCAAGGTGACAGAGGAGTTCGGGCAACCTTCGCTGGAAGTTGAAAAAATGGCGCGGCTGGGGTATAAAACCTTGGAATGAATGCCAAACTACATCAGTCGAGCCAAAACCGTCTCCTTCCCTATCGTCTTTTCGCCGATTTTCACGTCAACTTCGGCATCCAACGGCAAAAAAACATCGACTCGGGAGCCGAAACGTATCATTCCAAGCTCCTCACCTGCCACGGCCTCATCGCCAGGTTTCAAGTCACAGACGATGCGACGTGCCACAAAACCCGCAATCTGACGCACAAGGACTTCACGACCTTTTGTATCCTTCAAGACAATTGTGTTATGTTCATTGTCGGACGACGACTTTGGATTGAACGCCACCAAGAACTTGCCTGGATGATACTTGTAATAAGTCACCGTTCCATCGAAGGGGAAAAAGTTGATATGCACGTCGTAAATGGACATAAAAATGGAAAGCTGACGACGTTTGTCGTGGAAATACTCATCCTCCTGCACCACCTCGTTGGCTGCAATCACGCCATCGGCTGGAGCAAGCACAATATTCTCAGCCAGCGTCGTCTTACGCCATATCGGGACACGGAAAAAACGAACAGTGAGTATGAGCACCAAGAGTAGAAATGCATACAGGAAACAATGCCACCAAGTTTGCGCAGGCCAAAACCAATTCACCAGAAAAGTCAGCGCTGCAGCAACAGCAAGGGTAATCAAGATGGCTTTTGTCCCTTCCTCGTGTAACCTTTTATGGATCTTCATAGCAGCAGCAAATAAACGAAAATAAACGGTACGCTAAACATAACAGAGTCAAAACGGTCCAAAATGCCACCGTGACCAGGGATAAGAGTCCCCGAATCTTTCACTCCGGCCTGACGTTTCAGCATCGACTCACACAAATCGCCCAAAGTGCCAAAAACAACAGCGAGGGTTCCCATCCCGACAGCGGTCCTCAATGGAAGCCAGTCGGCATAACGACTAAAAACAATGATGGTTATTATGGTAAAGACAAGTCCCCCGATGCTTCCTTCAATGGTCTTCCCAGGGGAAATGCGTTCAAAGAGTTTGTGTTTTCCAAGCAATCTGCCAGTAAGATAGGCAAAAATATCATTAGCCCATAGAAGGACGAATACCAGCAACACGAGCCAAGGGCCAGCCATTGTGCCAAACAAATCATGTCGATACATGAAAAGCATCATTGTGGAAGGCAAAGACAAGAAAAAAAAGGCGGCATAGCAACAAGCAAAAATGGATTCGTGCCGTAAATGCTTTGAAAACAGTGCGAGAAGAAAAGGGGATGACATGAGCAGCAGTTCCAGCAGCAGCCAACGCTGTGGCAGTGTTCCTAAGGCGACCAATCCTCCGATGGCAAACGAGCCACAGACAAAGATTTCAACAAGAGAAAAAAGAAGTGTGTCGGTAATGCCATGAAGACGGCACATTTCGAAAGTGCCGACGGATACGACAAATAGGAGTAGGGCGGCCATAGTCCAAGGGGTAAGGAAGATGCAGGCGACCACCACGATGCCAAATATCAAACCAGAAAGGGAGCGAATATACAATTCTTTCATATCCATTCTTTTGGGATGCAAAGATAGGGAAAAATTGGGGGAGGGAAGAAAAAGAAAAGCATAAAAACGACGAGCCCCGGCAGCGTCATGCTGTCGGGGCTCGCGCTATGGGTGGGCGACGAACTACTTTCCCACGCTTTCGCGCAGTATCATCGTCGCGGCGGGGCTTAACTTCTCTGTTCGGAAT
>Ga0247608_10003435_pt1 | contig 18467 bp, 16 predicted proteins | sample 176DNAGHGlowgp2_FD_193490 | JGI IMG/M metagenome (GOLD analysis project Ga0247608, IMG submission 193490) | Sheep rumen microbial communities from Palmerston North, Manawatu-Wanganui, New Zealand - 1766 DNA GHGlow gp2 | ecosystem: Host-associated > Mammals > Digestive system > Stomach > Rumen ... | reverse complement strand
GCCACCTCCTGAACATAGTCACACATACTGTGTGCTACGCTCATTATACAAGTGGCCTTCGCCTCCGTGTAGGTGGCCTTAAAAGTCCGTGACGGTGGCCCTAAAACTCCGTGCAAATGGCCCTATCGCGGCGGAATTTATACCAATTCCGGGGCTGCTACAATTTCCTTCCAGCGCAAGGCAGCCAGCGGGAGATTGAGATCATCCAGCATGGTGGCAATGTCAACGCTCTTGCTACTCACTTCGCCTCACCTTCTTCCTGGCGCTTGAGGAGGCTCTCCAGCGAGTATTTCGAGTCGTCATCCTTGTAAATGCCCGTAACAACGGTATCCTTGGCAATGGGCTTCAGCGTGCTGCTCATCCTGTCGACCGGCGGCTCCGCAGCGGGCTTGGCATACATGGAGATGGTGTTGGCAATATAGGTGTAGTTGCACTTGCCATGAAGAATGGCATCGTGGCAGCACTCTTCCAAGGCGAGTTTACCGTACTTCTCCGCGTAGCGCAGAATCCCGAAGCAACTGCGGAAGGACTGTACGGGATACTGAAACTTCTCAATGACACGCTCAATGAGGATTTTCGTCTCAGGCCCAATGCTCTCGGCCTTTGCCAGAAAGTACGGCTTGTTCCAGTAGCCATAATCACTGTACTCCTTAGGCATGTCGGACGGAATTACCACCCAGCTTTTCGGTGTATAGCTCCTTTCGTGGGTGCGCACGAGATCACCATTCTCGTTGTACACATAGATCTTCTTGGCTCCGGCACGAATCTCAAGCGTTTTCTTGAGATATTTGAGGGGCATGGAATAGTGAACCTTGTCGAAGGTGAAGGAAAAGTCGGGGCCGACCTTAACGCTCTTGCGCTCCAGATATTCATACTGCGTATCCGGCAGCGGAAGCAGAGCGTCCTTCTCCTCGGACTCGAACAGATCCCGCCTGGAATAGCTGAGCCCCTGGAAGTTCTCACGGTTTTCCTTCTCCATCCGCTTCCAAAGCTCTGCGTTCAGCTCGTCGAGGGAGTAGAAGGTCATCTCCTCCATCTCAACCAGGATATGCATGGTGACGATCTTCACATGGCCTTCAACAGTCGGCTTCCAGCGCGGCTTCCGTACCTTGGCGGGCATGATGACGGTGCCGTTGTGTTCTGCCCAAGCCTGGAAATCCTTGTTCAGACTGGGATTGATCCAGTCCTTATTTTCGATGACTGCAACTTTGCAGTTGTCGGGCGTGACCGTCTGGGTAATCCCACCGAAATAGGAAACGGCATTGTTGTTGACCCTGATCCAGTTGCTGATGTCGCAGCAGGTCATTCCTTCAATGTAGAAATAATCGCTAAACGACAATACAGACACAAAGATGGTTAAGCAGCCTCGGATTCAACCACACGCAGATTGCCAAATCTGCAGATTGCTCAAGGACAACCGTAATCAACGTCTTGCAGTTGGCAAAGGAGAAGGAGTTGAAATATCCTTTGCCAAAAGACATGTCGGACAAGGCTCTGTATGAAGCACTGTTTCCATCGGCTGCAGGAAAGCCGATGTACAAGATGCCGGATTATGAGCATGTGTACAAAGAGCTTCAGCGCGACGGTGTGACCTTGGATCTACTCTGGCGGGAATATGTAGAGGAATGCCGCCAGAACGGTGAGCTGCCGTATCAGTCCACGCAGTTCAACAAATATTACAACGACTTCTGCGCCAAGAAGAACGCCACAATGCATTTGAACCATAAGCCTGGCGAGATTATGCAGGTTGACTGGGCTGGTGACACGGCCAGGATTCTTGACACAGACACAGGCGAGCCCATCAAGGTCTATGTTTTCGTCGCAACGCTTCCGTACAGTGGGTACAGCTACGTGGAAGGCTTTTTCTCTATGGATCAGGAGTGCTGGACAAGTGCCCATGTTAATGCCTTCAAGTATTTTGGCGGCGTAACCAAAATGATTCAGTGCGACAACCTCAAAACCGGTGTAGTCAAGCACGGGAAAGACGAGGTTGAACTGAATCGCTCATACCAGGAGTTGGCGGAGCATTACAACACGGCCGTCGTGCCTGCCCGTGTCAGAACCCCCAAAGACAAGGCGTTCGTGGAAGGGACGGTTGGCGTTATCTCCACTTTCATCATTGCCGCGCTTCGTAACCAGCAGTTTCTTTCGCTGGCAGATTTGAACGAAGCGATCTGGAACCGCCTCTATGAGTTCAACCACAAACCTTTCCAGAAGAAGGACGGCAGCAGAGCAACTATGTTTGCGGAGGAAAAGCCGTTCCTGCTGGCGCTCCCGGCTGAGCCGTATGAGCTGTCCCAGTGGAAGATTGCAACTGTCGGGCCGAATTACCACATTGCTGTGGACAAGATGAATTACTCCGTCCCGTATGAGTACATCAAACAGAAGGTGGATGTAAGGCTTACCCGGAGCATGGTGGAGGTGTTCTTTGGAGGAAACCGTATCTGCTCTCATGTTCGGCTCCACGGTCGACCCAATCAGTACAGTACCAATGAGGAGCACATGCCGCCTGACCATAAGAAGTATATTGCCTGGAATGGAGAGCGTTTTATCTCCTGGGCGGCTAAGATTGGGCCGAATGCAGAAACGGTAGTACGGGCAATTCTGAGCAGCTACAAGATTGAACAGCAGGGATACAAGGCTTGCCTGGCGCTCTTGAAGCTTGCGGACAAATACTCTGTTGAGCGTCTGGAGAGCGCCTGCGCCAAGGCGCTGACCTATACGCCGCAGCCCTCTTTCAAGAATGTGAAGTCTATCCTTGCTTCCGGGCAGGACAAAGTTTCGCCTTCCAATGAATCGCAGCATTCAGAAAGCAGTACGCAGTATGGATTCACCCGTGGTGCAGATTACTATGGGAGGGCGAAGTAATGCTGAATACTGCGACTGTGACCAAGCTTCAGGAGATGCATCTCAGCGCCATGGCCGGGGCATTCCAGAACCAGTTGAAAGATCCTGCCTTTCAAACAATGAGCTTTGAAGACCGCTTCGGTCTTATTGTTGATCAAGAGTGGTCTACCCGTAAAAGCAACCACCTGAAGAAATTGATGAAGAGTGCCGGATTCTCGGTTCCAAGTGCTTGTATGGAGAATATTCAGTATGTTCTAGAACGCAATCTCAACAAAGAACAGCTCATGGCTCTGGCCACCAACAACTATGTTCGGGATAAGCATAATATCCTGCTTTTAGACCCAACCGGCGGAGGCAAGACATACATCGGCTGTGCGCTTGGAGTTGCTGCCGTCAGAGAATTCTTCAGGGTCAAATACATCAGATTGCCGGAGCTTCTTACAGAACTGGCCATTGCCCGGGCAAGTAATACTTTTCCAAAGACGATCCAGCAGTACCAGAAACCTGCCCTCCTGATCATTGACGAGTGGCTTCTCTATCCGCTGAATGAGACGGAAGCCAGGGATTTGCTCGAGATCATTGAGGCCAGATACCACCGTGCCTCAACGATCTTTTGCTCCCAGTATGATGTTCCGGGCTGGAGAGACAAGCTGGCAAGTCCGCTCATTGCAGATGCTGTCTGTGACCGAATCGTTCATGATTCCTACCGGATCGTGATCGACAGCACTGAATCGATGCGCAAGCGAAACGGCATCGGCGCATAAAGGAGCCTTCGGCTCACTGGGCTCTGCCCAGACCCGAGGTTTTTCGCATTCTTGTTTTCCAAGAAGAGTGATGTAATCCAAATAAAAAAGAGCGACGCACCGGCATCACTCTTCTTGTAAACCCTGCATTGGCGCTCGAGTCGGTCCTCACCGGTGCTCTATCCTCCAGTACAAGGAAAAGTAAGTTTATGATACCAGTTGAGATTTGCTGTTGTCAATGTACAACCGCTCCGGAAAGGGTGACCAATCTCGGCGGAAAGGGGGGGGTGCGGACATTTTCTTGGACCACTGTAGCTTATAAAGCTCTTAGAATTTACCAGCTTCTACATCAATGACCAAGGTGGGATTAATCCCTTCAGTATCAATTCTGATGTCAGAAGTAGTATCTATGTAACGCTTCGTTATAGTCTCGTAGATATCAATCTCCAGCTCATCATCGTAGTCAAATGTGTCGAGGTAATCAAGAAGTTCTCGTATTTTCAAATTGGTTTCCTCCTGACTAACAAATTAATTGGATATCATTATGCACTGAGGCCAAGAGAACGACGATACTGCATAGGACTCTTGCCACCAAGAGAGACCTTAATACGTCTCTCATTATACCAGTGAATATACTCATCGAGAATACCCATAAACTGTGATATCGATACGCCTGCCCAGTCTTTAAAGTAGAACATTTCATTTTTAAGACGGCCAAAGAAGCCTTCACAGGCGGAGTTGTCAGGAGAACAGCCCTTTTTCGACATTGATCTTGTCAATCCAGCATCTTCCATCCGTTCAATCCAGCCTGGCCATCGATAATGTGCTCCTCGATCACTATGAATAATTGGCTTCTCACCGGGTTTGAGAGATTGAATGGCGGATTCCAACATCGTATTGACCAGGTCTGCATTTGGAGAAGTTCCTATTGTCCAAGATACTGCTGCACCATCAAAGCAGTCTATTATTGGAGAAAGATACACTTTACCAGCGGGGATGTGGAACTCTGTGATATCCGTCAGCCATTTCTGATTTGGCACATCTGCATGGAAATCTCTATTGATTATATTCTCTACAGCTGGTGTGATTTCACCAGCGTAAGAATTGTATTTTCTGACTTTTACTTGCCTCACGTTCATTCTGTCATCTCGCATAAGCCGTTTTACAACTTTTTCAGAAATAGCGAAGCCTCTATTCTTCAACTCAATGTAAACACGACGGTAACCGTATGTGTCCTTTGAAGAAACAAAGATCTCCCTGATTTGTGTCCTCACCGCGCTATACTTGTCAGGGTGTCTCATTGAGTTGGCTTGATAACAATAACTGCTTTTCGATATATGTAATGCCTGTAGTAATTCTTTAAGCCGATATTTATCTCGTAGGGCATCAATCAGTTCGGCTTTTTCTCGATTAGATAGACTTTCAAGACTGATACCCGTTCCTTTTTTTATTATTTCTGCCGCCTTTTCCAGGATATCCCTCTCAAGCTGAAGCTTGAAAACCTGCTTCTTTAATTCTTCTGCTTCTTTCGTAAGGCGTGATACTTCATCTTGTAGCTCTGGTACTGTTTGAGGCATTGAATTAGCTGTCGGCTCTTCTCTCATGTTCTTGTTACTCAGCAGTTTATCTCTCCAGCGATACACAGTATATGGGTTTACACCATATTCACTGGCAATCTGCGTTGGCGTCTTTTCACCACTGCAGTACTCTTTGACTGCCTTCTCCTTTTGTTCTTGTGAACATCTTACCAGAGTGCCGGATCGCTTGCAACTCCATTTCCTTTGTTTATTTGGCAGATCCTCATTTAGCCAGTCGCAAAGGGCCGACTTCTTTGGGTACCCAAGAGCAGCAATAGTCTTACTTACACTCTTCCCGTGCTCGAGATAATACTTTACAGCAGCTTCCCTCTGTTCTTTTAAATACTTGAATACGCCGGGCGAGATGGTGCATGCTGACCGCGCAGATGGTGCATGCGTTCCGCTAAAATGGTGCATGGACACCGCAGCAATGGTGCATTGAGAAAAAACCTGTATACTGGGATTGCATCGCAAGATGTAATACAGATACAGGAGGTCGTCGAATATGACGGACTACAAAGAAATCCTCAGACTAAAGAACCTAGGGTTCAGTAACAACGAGGTTGCTGCAGCAGTAAAATGTGGGCGAAACACGGTTTCACGCACGCTGCGGAGGGCAGAAAAGTATTCCTTAACCTGGCACGAAGCCAAAGACATGAATACAGAAGCTATCCGGAAGCGTCTCTTCCCTGCGGCTAATGATCACCTGCAGTACCGGATGCCGGACTATGGAAAGGTTCACAGGGAGATGCAAAAGAGCGGCGTCACGCTGAGCTTGCTGTGGGTGGAGTATTGCGAAGAGTGCCGCGCTAACGGTGAACTTCCTTACCAGTCCACGCAGTTCAACAAGTACTACGCTGAGTACGTCCACAAGACCAAGGCTACGATGCACCTGGAGCATAAACCTGGTGAAACCATGCAGGTGGACTGGGCCGGTGACACGATGGAGATTGTGGATACTGACACAGGAGAACGAATCCCGGCATATCTGTTCGTCTCAGTGCTTCCGTACAGCGGTTACGCCTATGCGGAAGCCTTCCTGGATATGAAACAAGGGGCCTGGATCGACGCCCATGTGAACGCCTACCGCTTCTATGGCGGCGTGACGAGGATTCTCACGCCGGACAACCTGAAAACCGGTGTCATCAAAAACACAAAGGATGAAACCATCATCAACCGGACATACCGGGAAATGGCTGAGCATTACGGCACCGCTGTTATCCCCGGGCGCCCCAGAAAGCCAAAGGACAAAGCCTTTGTCGAGGGCTCTGTGGGCGTGGTGTCTACCTGGATCATTGCCGCCTTGCGCAACCAGAGGTTCTTTTCCATCCGAGAACTGAACGAAGCCGTTTCTGAGAAGTTGTTTGAGTTCAACCACAAGCCCTTCCAGAAGAAGGAAGGTAGCCGCGCATCCGCATTTGAGGAAGAGAAACCTTTTCTTCTGCCGCTGCCGGCCACAAACTTTGAACTGGCGACGTGGAAGATCGCTACAGTCCAGTACAACTACCATATCTCTGTGGACAAGCAGAACTACTCTGTACCCTATGAGTATATTAAACAGAAGGTGGATGTACGGTTAACCCAGCGTACGGTTGAGGTTTTCTTCGAAGGCAATCGCATTGCCTCTCATCCGCGACTTCACGGCCGCCCCAACCAGTATAGCACATTGGAAGCACATATGCCGCCTGATCACCAAAAATATTTACAGTGGGACGGGGATCGCTTCCGCCGCTGGGCGGAAACCATCGGCTCTAACACGGTCGCTGTTGTTCAACATTTCCTAAGCATGTACAAGATTGAGCAGCAGGGATACAAGGCCTGTATGGCACTGCTGAAGCTTACAGACAAATATCCGGTGCAGCGGTTGGAGAATGCCTGCCACAAAGCATTGAGCTACACACCGCAGCCCAGCTACAAAATCATACAGTCCATCCTGAAATCCGGCCAGGATCAGCTCCTGGCAGAGGAGCCAAAGGAAGAAGTGAAAAAGCCGTCACAGTACAGCTTTACCCGTGGTGCAGAGTACTACAGGAGGGACAAGTGATGCTGACGAACCCGACTGTTACAAAATTGCACGAGATGCGTCTGAGCGCCATGGCAGTTGCTTTCAAGAAGCAGATGGAAGATGCCGGCATGAATGAGTTGAGTTTTGAGGATCGGTTCTCTCTGCTGGTCGATGCGGAGTGGAGCACCCGAAAGAGTAATCTGCTGGAACGGCTCCGAAAGAAAGCTGGCTATGCCATTCCCGGAGCATGCATTGAGGATATCTCTTACTCAGCGGATCGGCAGTTGGATAAGGCCCAAATTCTCCGTCTGGCGTCCTGCTCATACATTCAAAACGCCAACAATGTGATCATTCTCGGTGCCACCGGCACAGGTAAAACCTATCTTGCCTGCGCACTCGGCAATGCCGCAAACCGGAATTATTACGAGACAAAATATATTCGGCTCCCAGATCTGCTGGTTGAGATCGCCCTCTCCCGGAGTGAAGGAACCTACCGGGATGTAATGAAGAAATACAAGAAGCCGCGCGTCCTGATCCTGGATGAATGGCTGCTTTATCCGCTAAAAGAAACAGAGGCACGGGATCTCTTGGAGATCATCGAGGCAAGAAGCCAGACGGCGTCCACGATCTTCTGCTCCCAGTTCGACATCCCCGGTTGGCACGAATACCTTTATGATCCAACGCTGGCGGATGCAATCTGCGACCGAATCATACACAACTCGCACATCATCACCATCAAGGGCGATTCCATGAGGAAGCTCAACGCGGTCACCGACTAAGCATCGGCAGGGCGGCGCGCAATCCCAGCGACCGCCCTGCTCAATTCAGTAGCTAGGACGTGCACAGAGGAAAAAACTGGTCGCACCATCCCCGCGGTGAAGGTGCACCATTTCGGCGGAATGCTTGCACCACCATCAGCGGTCTGGCTGCACCAAAGCAGCGGAATACTCAAATACTTGCTTTTTCTATCCTTTTTATCCGACAATGTACCTGTTGATATGTATTCCTGATACCACTGGTATAACCTGTTTTTTGAGGGATATCCTAATTCGTGAATCACCGCTGCAGGACTGAGGTCATATTTGATAAAAAAGTCTACAGCTTTCTTCTTTTCCTCGTAGGTATACATGCGTTGCCTCCTGATCTCACAATCAGGTCCAACTTTTTGTCCTCACCCCCCGGTGTTCACAAAAAACGGAATATTCAAATCCCTGATTACCCTATACCGGATAAGAGTTTTCAGGTCATTTAGAGTGTAAAAAAGAGGGAAGAATTCTAGTGAAATATAGTACGAGGTGCACGAACTAAAGCGCCAATTATTTTTTCTTTATTGGTCTTGTTTATATCTATCCCTCCGTGGTTGCTCATTTTCTTATTTTATACCTCTTAATAGAAAAGCATCAAAAATAAGTTTGGTATTCGGCCTCATATCTTTTATAAATACAGGCAATACTATCGTGCAAATTTGCGTAATTAATGACGCTAAGGCAGCTCCGGATGCCCCCCAGATAGGAATCATAATATAGTTTAAAATAACATTAATAAGAGCCGCGCCGAGATACATCCACTTCAAGTACTTTTGTTTGTCTTCACAAACAATCCACGCATTTCTTGCAACACCGAGATAAGAAAATATTGTGTACCATGTAATTATTTTTAGTGGTGCATCAGCAGGCAAATATGATTCTCCATATAAAATGCGAATAACTAATCGTCCAAAAACCATAAACATTAATGCAACAAAAATTGACACATAGATAACGATTGCATATAGCTGTCTATTTTTTCTTTCGAAAGCCATTCTATCTTCATTATACAATCTCATTATTGTTGGATACATCGAGTCAATTATTGCTTGTAGGACGAACACCCACATTAGATTCAGTGTCGACGCTAATGAATAATATCCAACTGCTGTTTCATCAAGCATCTGCTTCAGCATCAATTTATCGGTTTGCATATATATCGCTACCATCATACCAGACAAGATATAATGATAACTTTTCTTCAATAGATACTTTCCTTTTTCCCACGAATAATATAGTCTTGGGCCACCGTTTTTTTTATATGAATACCATAGGCAAACCGCTAGGACAATATAATCAACTGAACTCGCAAAAGCAAACCATTCAACACTCTTTTTAGTAATAAGCAAAAATATTCTATATATAGAGAGTGCAAAATAAGCGATCAGTGTTGCGATAGCTGTTACTTTTGATTTATATTGAGCTTGAAACCAATAATTAATTGTATCAAAAACCTGAAATATTAAAGCTACGCAGCACAAAGCTGTTACAGTTATTGTAGTTTTTTCGCCTTGATCAATGATGCTAACAATTGCAATAATAGTTAAAGACGATAACGCACTGGAAATAGCTCTTAAAACCATTGTTGTTCCAATAGCCTTTCCTTGTTCCCCAGGATTATCTACAAAATCTTTTATTATGACAGAATTAATTCCCAAAGTACATAATGAAGTAAAGAAAGCAACGTACGCACTTGCATAATTTATTAAACCGTAGTTACCAGGCCCCAAAAATCGTGCCGTAAAAATGCTTATAAAGAAAGATAATACCATTTGAAATATCTTTCCAACAATCAGCCAGCTAGCATTTTTTGCCTCTTTATTATTTAGAAATCTTTTATATAGCTTCTTTATTGTTTTCATTGTCTTACTAGCTCTATATATTTTTGTACGATGTAATTATTATCAAATTACATCGATTACTTTTAGTTATATGGATCCCCAGTTACCTATTGAAAACATATTTCTAGTGCCTCATACAATATTATTCCCAAATTATTATTTATGTTAAAGGACAAGTCTTAACTAAAATGATGTCTTCCTGTTTTATTTATTTGGTTTCTTTGTTTAAGAGCGTGGCGGTGCCCATCATATAGTCGTCGTCCCGTTGGCGTAAATGCTTTCTCGTGTTATGGGACTTAAGTAATTCATCCTTATCTCCAGCCTTTTAAGGACATTCCAATGCAGGTAAAAAGTGTTGGTGGGAGAGAATACCTACGCATGTATATACTACCTACTACCGCCATTTTTAGAATACCACTTATATATCTTCATCATACCAATTATCTTTTAAAAAATGTGCTCTTGAACAAGGTCCTTCTATAAATTCTATATTATCTTTTTCAACTAATGCATTTGCCGTCAATAATAATCTTTTCGCTGCATTTTTTCCATTCCAGGTTTCACAAATTGTATAATAGGCTCGTTCACCAAATTGTCGTATTAGCGAGGGATCATTAATCAATTTTAAAACTTTCTCCGTTAGGGATTCAAAGGATCCGTCTTTGTAGATGAATCCGTTATATCCATCTTTTATTAGGAAAGGTGCAGAGCCAACAAGACTCGATGCAATTACAGCACATCCACTATTCATCGCTTCATTTAAAACGGCACCCCAACCTTCATTTCTGTCGGAAGTTGAAATGAAAATATTGGATGTTTCCATTATCCTTCTTACATTCTCTTGTTCCATAGCTCCAGTTAGAGTAATAATATCTGATAACTTGTTCGCATTGATTTGCTGCCTGATTGAATCAAACATAACTCCATTCCCAACCATGATAATTTTAACAGAAATCGTTGCTTTCTTAATATAATCTGCTAGTTTAAGCATGGTTTCCGGATGCTTCCAATCAATAAATCGACCAACCCAAAGTATCGTTATTTTCGAAGATTTATTAATTAATAAATCTTCAATTTGATACTGTTTTAGGGGAGGAAAATAACCCCATTTATATGCACGATTGAAGAAAGATCCAGTTTTTAAAAAATCAGAATATGTAAAAGCACTCGCACAAAGGAGAAAAACATTCTTATGATTATAGCGGAAATTAAGTTTTATAATCCTGCCCAAAAAATTTTTTATAGGTAACTTCTTTTTATACAGGCGCTCATTGTAAATGAATGTAATTTTGTTTGATGAAATTCTCTTTTTAACAATTGAATAATCAATATAGCCGAAAATTACAATATCCGCTCTAAGAATAAGAGATAAATAATAATCAGGATTGTCATAATAATAATGAACAAAAATAGGCTTAGATATATGCCACCCCATATTAAGTCGTTCAACTTCCATCTTTTCAGTTTCAATAAAATAAAATTCTATTTTATCACTTCTATAAAGTGTTTCAGAAAAATCAGATTGATGATGATTATAGAAATTTGATACAAAAACAACTATCATAAGCAATTACACCCCCGGATCCGATATAAAAATCTCTAATATACTATCCTAGTGTCCCCATTAAACGACCTTTCATCAACATATAATCTTGGCTCTTCGTTTTATACCGATTCCATCGAAATCATTAAATAGAATGACATTGCTGTTGATCCAGGAACTGAATAGTTACGGTTAAAGACTGTACCTTTGCTGGGCAGCTCATCAATATTTGGTATTATCCCAATATTTGTTCCAATATAGATAGATAACCATTAAAAACTGCATAATTTGCTACCAATAATTATTATCAGTAATACGCCCCGAACATAACACTATAATTATTCATCAACTGATTGTTTCTGGCTAAATATAATCTCAAGCCAAAGAACAGTATTATTAAAAACCAGGTTAAAAACTTTTTATTTAACGGAGAAATTTTTTCAAATGTGTATGTTACATAAGCTATAAAAAACGGGCTGTAATAACTTGCAAAACGTGTTGATAATGGGACAAAAATACAGCAGATTTCAAGAATAATCCATAAAGCAGCAGAATTCGAACAAATTTCAAAAGATAATCCGTATTCTGATGCCATATCAACTATCCCGCACCTACGTTTATTATACGATTCAATTAATTTGCATACAAAATAGATAATAAGCGGAAAAATAATGTTTTTCCAAGAAACCTGTTCAATTCCTTGTACATATGATAATCTTCCACCCCTAAAATAGGAAATATAATATTGAGTTAGAATATTAATAGAAAAAATAACAACTATCCCGAAAACCCACAGGAAAAACTTTTTTACCTTTGAAATCGTAATATTCCGATTTGGCACAACCAGAAAATATGAAACAGCTAATACTAAAGCACTACTATGAAATAACGCAGCTACACCTATTGATATTAGATATTTAATATATTTCTTTTCAATCATATATCTAAAACCAATTAGTGAAATTGAGGCAGCCATCATTTGTCTCATAACATTAAAACCTTCATAATATGTTCCAATGGTTATGTAGAAAAATACTGCTATCAAAAAGCTAGATGGTTCAGCAAACAACTCATCAAAGAATTTCCATAATGGAATCAAGGTAATTAATGCGCAAAAAATAAAAAGGAAAATTGGATTTCTAAAAATCTTATAAACTATAATGCACAAGTATACAAAGCCCTTTTCCAATCCTTCGCCAAAATGTGCTGGTAATAGATAATAAAAGAATCCATTTGTGTTTGCCATTTGACCATATTGAAGATATGCACGAACATAATTTACATAATCTGTTGCATAATCATTTCTAAACGCTAAAATGACGAAGAAAAGAATGAAGGACAGTATTATATATATTCTTTTTCTATACCGAAGATTTCCAGTAAATATACCAATGCAATATATTAATAATAATAAAGCAGAACTGACAAAATATAATAGCATTATTATTATTTCTCCTTATTTGATTTGTTCACAAACAACTCATCCAAGATGCATTTTCAGGTGCTTTTTCATTATTCTAAACAAGACATCCTCCTTGGGGCTTCTTTCTTGAATAAGCCGATCTATCCTGATTATTTGCCCGGATCTGTATTGATTTCATCGTGGCTGGTTTTGCTCTCACAGTCCACTGCATTTGCATCATAAAGCTCCTTCTTGATTTGACTACTGCTAATCTCAGGAGTTCTAGGTAAATAAACAACTTCAACTCCTTCTTCCTTCAAAAAATCAAACTTCCCCTTCCAATCATCACCCATAACGAAAGTGTCGATGTGGTATTCGTGCATATCGGTTCTCTTCTGACTCCATGATTCTTCTGGAATAACCAAATCTACATATCGGATTGCTTCTACCAGTGCTTTCCTCTGTTCATAGGTGAAGTAGCACTTTTTATGTTTTTCATTCCAATTGAACTCATCAGAGGAAATGACCACGATTAGGTAATCGCCGAGAGCTTTAGCTCTTCTCAGCAGATTAATATGGCCATAGTGAAGAAGGTCAAAGGTTCCATAAGTAATAACTCTTTTCATGGTTTGATTCCCTTTCGTCGCATTTTTAATAACAGCTGATTCAAAATTCATATCTAAAAGAGGCTTAGATAACTCAGTTTTGCTTTCACGGCCCATTAATTCGTGTACTGCATTTTTTGCTGGTGCTCTGCGATTGACGATACGATCAACTGCGGTTACGATTGGCATCTCCACATCATACTTAGCAGCCAATTCCATTGCTGCTGGAAGAGCATTGATACCTTCCACAACCATACCGACTTGTTTGACAGCTTCTTGTGGGTCATAGCCTTGACCTATTAAGTACCCACAGAGATTGTTTCGACTATGTTTGCTGGTGGCTGTAACGATCAAGTCTCCCACACCGGCAAGACCAGAAAAAGTCTCTGGAAGACATCCCATTTTTACTCCAAGCCGCTCAATCTCGGCAAGTCCTCTGGTGATTAGCGCCGCCTTCGTGTTATCTCCGTAACCAAGACCAGTTGAGATTCCAGAAGCAAGTGCAATAATATTCTTTAATGCACCACAGAGTTCTACGCCCTTCACATCTGTGTTTGTGTACACACGCATGACAGGATTCGTGAAAACTTCCTGCACAAGCTCAGCAACAGCAATGTCCTCACAAGCAGCCACAATGGTAGTCGGCAAATCCTTTGCAACTTCCTCTGCGTGCGTCGGACCGGACAATGCTACAACCTTAGCCTGAGGAATCTCTGAAGAGATTACCTCGCTCATTGTCATGAGCGACTTCGGCTCGACCCCTTTAGCCACATTAACTATAATTGGCCTTCTGGAACATATGGACACAGTTGCTTAGCTGTAGCTCTTACGAAGACCGATGGTACAGCAAATAGCAGAATGCCCTGTTCTGTACATACTTTTTCCTTAGACTTTGTGAAAGCCACTATCTCCGGTATTTCCATGTTTGGCAGATTCTTTTGCCGTCTCGTTCTTTTCAGTTCATCAATTTCCAGTGGTAAGGCCGACCACACTGTCACTTTATGTCCAGCATTGGATAGCATCCTTGTCAATGCCATGCCCCAGGTACCTGCGCCTATTGCCCCAATATTCATTCAGTTCTCCCGTTATAATGCATATGGCTTGTTCAAATCCAGTTCCAAATAGTCATGGTGTGTAATCCTTTTTTCAACTGGCGGTAATTTCCTCCAGTCACCATATAAATGCGTTAAATATTCATCAGCACGCTCAGCACCATATATCTTCAAATCACCAAAGCTATATAAAGTAGGATGTCCCATTATTGCCGACGGCATAATCTCCTTTGCACCCCAGTTTCCAAATACATTGCCTCCATATTTACAATTATCAAAGTCATAAGTTTTGCATTTGAGATCCATCTGGCTCAATACTTTTTTTTCGCCAGCGACGCTTCTTGGAATCAAATGAGCAACAACAATTGCTGCATTCTTCACAAAGGAACGTTCTTTTCTAACAGCACATGTTCTCGCCCACAAATAGTTTGATTGTTTTACAATACTGCTCCAGTGCTGTATGCTCTCATTCTCATCGTTACCCAGCCCATCCAATGGGAAGACATCAATGAATACTCCTCTGTGAAGAGCTGGCCAAGTATGTTCCGTTAGCGTAGTTCGGGTATCATATAGTTTTCCGTAAGGATAACGATACTCAGGAGAATGTGAATCTGGAGTTTCAAAAAAGTATCCTTCATATTCCCTATTCCCAATAAGCAAGCGAAGCCTCTCATAGTCAGACCGGGGAACCCCTACGTCAATATCATCATCCCAGGGGATAAAACCACTGTGCCTTGCCGCTCCAAGCATAGTTCCTCCAAGTGCATAATAGCGTATGTCGTTCTCTGCACAGAAGTCATGGAACCATTTCAACATGTGCATCAGATGGTTTTGAAGTGCTTCTTGATTAACCTCCATATCCGCTTCCTCTTTTACTTCCCAATGTTTACAATCTTTCCCGGCTTTGTGCCCCTCAGTTTTATATAGAGGATTCGAGCCTTATGAATGGCGCGCTGTTTAAACTCCTCACTTAATGTACCGTTATGCCACACTCTCCGATACTGGTTCATCAGAATTTCGCGCTCTTTCATCGCCATTTCCCAGTTTGGGTAGAAGAATCTCTGGTTCAGAGAATACCAGCAATGCCGATCCGTATCATAAAATTCTGGATAATAGAGATTAAGCTTCTCTTCCGGATCCCAGATCATGTCATATAGAGAAAACCGGTTTTCCAGCTTGTCATAAATGAGTTTGTAGTCACCATGGACAATCGCCATCTTTCTGGTGGGCTGTGCATAATAAGCGGTCTCACAATATACGAACTCTTGCGGTACCAGTGGCTCCAGACCAAATATGGCAGCAAGCTGCGTATTGCTTACAGGAAAATTAATTCTTTCTTTTCCGTCAATGCGCGGTGTTATAAGCGGGATCTGCATGACCCCATTGTCAACGTCGTAGCCATAGCTGAATTTTCCTTTGGAACCGTTCATCTGGCCATGGTCTGCACTCACATAAATACTATCATCACCGAACATTTCTCTTGCCAGCCCGATGATATTGTCGAACACATCGATATCGGAGTCGTAGGAATTACGCCCTCTGAAAACATGAGGGAGATGAAACCACAAGAACGCTTTGCCCTTGATTCCCTGAATTTCAGAGAACAAATCTCTCACGAGTTCCATTCCTTTTTCAGTTTCGTCATCCAGGAATGTCAAATCATCGAATTGTCCCGAAACGTGCGGAGACGGAGCAGGTATAATACTGTCAAGGCTATGGATCGTCGTGTGCTTACCTTCACACTTAAAGTGTTTTTCCGCAAATGTCGTATAGGATTTGTCCCAAGCTATATGCACGTCATATCCAGCATCATATAATCTATCGAAAAGATTGTACCCCTCTACAGTCTCTTCATTCCCATCATAAAGCTTACGACCACTGGAAAATAAATACTGACCTGTGGCCATGGCTGTAAATGCCATCGCTGTACTACCGCCAGCCGTATAGTACTTTTCATACACAGTACCTTTTCGTGCGAGCTCGTCAACATTTTTCGTATTCCAATATGTATTACCATAGAAAGATAATGCGCCTTTTCGAAGGGCATCTTTACTAATGAAGATTATTTTCTCTTGCATTGTCATTATGCTCCTTATTGTCTACTAATTATATCGAGGTATATAGATCGATATAATTTTTCAGCATATTTTCAACCGTAAAACTTTGTGCACGTTTAACACAATTATCTTCAGAATAAGGATGCTCCTCCACGCACTTAATTAACTTCTTTTTGAAATCATCATAATCATCCACATTTACAACACAACCACTCTGATTATCGGGAATTTCAGGACTTCCACCTGTTCTGAAAGTTATAACGGGTGTTCCACATGCCAAAGACTCTATATTAACTGTCGGAAAGTTTTCTTCACGAGTAGGATTTGCTAAAACTTCCGCACAGCTATATATTTCAGCCAGTTCTTTTTGATCATGAGTTCTGTTAATATAAATAATCTTCTCATTGCGAGGCAGTGTTCCAACATTCCCTACCAATACGATCTTAATATCATCAGGTAAGTCATCAGCCAGTTTCAGAAATATATCATAGCCTTTTCTTTCTCCCCAGCCGAACGCAACTCCAAGAATAATCTTTTTGTCTTGGATATTATGTTTTGCCTTAAATCCGCTTTCTACTGGCCTAAACACCTCGGTGTCTATGCCATTATTGATAACCTCAACATCATATTCAGCAAGATACGATTGCTTCGTTAAATCAGCTAACCATTGCGATGGTGTAACAATATGGAGGTTATCAATTCCCGAAAACCACTCCTTTTTCTTTCTCCACATTAATGCAGTCTTATCGATTCTTGCTTCTGGATAAAGATGATATTGTGGACAATCATGGCAACCAGTTTTCCATCTTTCGCATTTTACCATGGTGAAATGTGGACATTGCCCAGTAAATGCCCAGCAATCGTGCAATGTCCATACGACCTTTACGTTGGAGCCTTTCAGATAATTGAAAAGTATCGGTAAGTTAATATAAGAATGATGTAAATTGTGCAAATGTATGATATCCGGGGAAAGATGATCTAACTTCTTAATAAAAATCCTCGTAGAAATAACGGAAAAACAACCATTCAATCCCGTGAAGTACGCCATTTTGCGGCTTATTTTTCGGAGACCATTATTTCCAATTACGATGTCGTTTTCCTCACGAGGACGGGTACTGGTAGAATCGGGATAAGCAGTATATACCGTAATACCTTCTTTTTTTGCATATTGCTTTATATTGCGTGCTATTCCGCCTGTGCTACCGGCGTTTCCTAAATTGATTGAAACAACGACCATGGTCTCTCCCTTGCTTTCCTTTACAGCCTCTGTTATTCTGTGATTAAAATCTATACAGACTGTCTTTGAAGTTCTATTCTATAAATACTTCCGAAATAAATAATGCTTATAAACTCGCGAGTTCACGGGCATATATCTGAAATACCGAAGAAAACCTAATGTGCAAAATGATTACAGTGTATACCATTGAAGCACCACGACCGCACGAAACGTGTAAAACGACGCATGACTCGGACAGTCATCAGTCCACGATCCAACAGGCGAGTCCATGTAGCGACGCATACAAGAAAAACAGTAATGACTATTGGTCGGAACAATACCTGGAGGGGGAGTGCGTTCATGCAAACTTTGTCGAGGTTTGCCGCAGGATAGCTACTGTTTTCAATTTCATGTAAACAGAGGCTACTCTCGGTGGAAAGCAAGATTGTCGTGCCTTAATATCTCTTGTTCTACCGATTATCAGCAATAACTCGCACTGGTAATCCGTAAGCGCCCTGCGTGAAGATCCTTGTAGTTGAGTTACACGGATTCAGGTACAAACTAAGATCAGAATCATGATTGATGGTCTGATTCTTTATCCTTCACCTGTATTATCTGATGTAAATCCACTCATTTGAGTCATTACTGTTACCGCTGAGATAAGATGACAGCAAATCGCCGGGCTATTCTGTCGTGGAGCCGGGCTAAACTGACGGAGCAGCCAGCTTATGCTGTCGCAAGGCCGGGCTCTTTTCCCTTGGCAGGAAGTGTGG
>Ga0247608_10003433_pt1 | contig 18468 bp, 33 predicted proteins | sample 176DNAGHGlowgp2_FD_193490 | JGI IMG/M metagenome (GOLD analysis project Ga0247608, IMG submission 193490) | Sheep rumen microbial communities from Palmerston North, Manawatu-Wanganui, New Zealand - 1766 DNA GHGlow gp2 | ecosystem: Host-associated > Mammals > Digestive system > Stomach > Rumen ... | reverse complement strand
TAAAAGAATGTTTTGAGAGTTTAAATCAAAATGTTTACATAAAAGAAGAATATAATTGTTATAGAGTAATTTTATCTAAAGAAGTTTGTGATTATTTAAAGGCCGAAGAAATTTCAAAAGAAAACTGTTTTGAAATAGTAGTTCCAGAATGGATAATGACTGGCGACGATTCTACAGTAGTATCATTTTTAAGCGGGTTAATTGATAGTGATGGATGTGTAAGAGATACTAATTGGAAATATGATACTGTTTGTAAGGAATATGCAAATCAAATATTACAATTGTTTTCTAGAATTGGATGTTTCCCTAGTTTAACTGAGCAAAAAAGAAAAAATCCTAGAAGTACATTATATACTGTAAGTGATGGATTTAGAAGAAACTATCCAATATTATTTTCTGAAAAAATAAATCTAAAAAATCCTAATTGTACTACTAATAGTAAATATAGTACACCTTATACCAAAGAATTTTTAAATTGTGGAAATTGCGTAGAACATTTAAAGAAAATTTCTAAAACATCTAAAATAGGATTACATACATTTTTACAAATTCCTACAGATTATGCTCCGTTAATTTTTGATACAATAGAAAGTATAGAAAAAATTGGAAAACAGCATGTTTATGATATAGTTCTTCCTAAAGAACATATGTTTAATTGTAACGGATTTTATGTATCTAATTCTCGTAAAGGTGCACTTATGATGTCTATAGATATATGGCATCCAGAAGCTGAAAAATTTATTACAATTAAATCAGATCTTAATAAAATTAATAAAGCAAATCTTTCTCTTGAAATTGATGACAAATTTATGAATGATGTAATAAAAGGAGTTACGGAAAGAGAGAAAGTTTTTAAATATGAAGGAGGAGAGTATAAATATACTGTAAATCCTACTAAATTATTCGAAATTATTTGTCAACAAGCTTGGAATTATGCTGAACCTGGAATATTATATACTAATAGACTTAGAAATTATAATATGTTAGAGCTTGATGATGAATATAACATCGAGACAACCAACCCCTGCGGAGAACAGCCATTGTGTAAGCACGGAGCCTGCAATTTATCATCAATTAATGTATCAGAATATGTTAAAAACCCCTTTACTTCAAATGCTAAATTTGATTATGATGAATTAGGACAAGATATTCCATTTATTGTAAAAGCAATGGATGATGTTCTTGAGAAAAATTTAAAAAATCACGCTCTTCCAGAACAAGCAGAAGTAGCAAAAAATTATCGTAATATTGGAATTGGTATTATGGGGCTTGCTGATTGCTTGGTTAAATTAGGTTATAAATATGGAAGTGATGATGCTATAGGATTTTCTAGAAATTTAATGAAGTTTTTATTTAGGAAATCTATAGAATCTAGTGTAGCATTAGCAATGGAAAGAGGTGATTATCCTAAATATAAATCCTGTATATGGGATTCTACAATTATTAAAAATACTTTTACTGAGGAAGAAATTCAACAACTTAAGAATATAAACCATTTAAGAAATTGTTCTCTTCTTAGTATTGCGCCTACTGGAAGTATTGGAACCCTTTTAAATGTCTCTACTGGTTGTGAACCCTTCTTTATGTTGTCTTATACTAGAAAAACAGAATCTTTAAATGGAGGAGAACCTTCATATTATCAAGTAGATTTGCCTGTAGTTGAAGAATATAAAAAAACTACTGGAAATACAGAGTTACCTAGTTATTTTATAACTTCACAAAATCTTAATTGGAAAGATAGGATTAGAATGCAAGCAGCTTTACAGGAATATTGTGATACTGCTATAAGTTCTACTGTAAATCTTCCAGAAGAGGCAACTATTGAAGATGTTAAAAACCTTTATATAGAAGCTTGGAAGCAAGGTCTTAAAGGAGTTACAATATTTAGAAATAACTGTAAGAGAATAGGTGTTCTTACTGAAGAACCTAAGCAGGAGGAAACTTCATTTGAATTTAGTGAAAATCCGTTTGCTTTAAAAAGGGGAGAAATTATTAAAGCTGATGATGATTGTATCGGATTAAAAAGAACATTAACAACTGGATGTGGTACTTTACATTGTGAGTCATTTTGGGACCCTGATACTGGAGAACTTCGAGAAGTATACCTTAGTAAAGGATCAAAAGGTGGATGTAATCAATTTATGATAGGTCTTTCACGTATGGTAAGTCTTTCTGCAAGAGCTGGAGTTTCTATTGAAGATATTATAGACCAACTTAATTCTTGTGGAGTTTGTCCTTCTTATGCAGTACGTCATGCTGTGAAAAAAGATACGTCTTTGGGAAGTTGTTGTCCAGTAGCAGTTGGAAATGCTCTTAAAGATATGTATGAAGAAATCCAAAATATTATTAAATCAAGAGATATTATTCAAAAGGAAACTGAAGAATATACTACTGATTTTAAAAATTCAGAATATGAAAAATGTCCAGAGTGTGGTAAAAAAGGTCTCACTCATATTGGGGGCTGTGATGAGTGCGTTTTATGCGGCTATTCCAAGTGTTCTTAATAAAATAGAAAAGTTTATATATAATAATTTTTATAGTATATTAAATAAATATGAAAATAATAACTGAAGATTTTCCAAATGATGATGAAGTTCTGTTGGATGAAATCTCTATGACTTATTATCAAAATCCTGACTGTACTGAAGATAGGGATGGTGACGGACAAACAATTACTTTATCCACAAGAGATGGTGGTGGAGGTAAATTTATTCATATTAAAACTACTGGTTGGAGTATTAGTGATGAAAAGGATTTAGATGAATTAGTTAAGGATTTTAGGAATAGATGTGAAATTAAATGAGTAAAGTTTTATGTTTTCCAGATTTGCATGGTCGTAAATTTTGGAGAGAAACATTATCTAATAATATTGATAAGGTAGATAAAGTAATCTTTTTAGGAGATTATTTAGATCCTTATCCAGAAGAAATTATGAAAACTCCAGAATTAATGGAGTGTAAAGATTTTTACGATTCATACAATCTTCTTAAAATGTTAAATGATATAGTTTCTCTAAAAAAGAATGAACCAGATAAATATATTCTTCTTTGTGGAAACCACTCATGTAGTTATATATGGTCTAAATTTAAAGCAGCCTCAAGAACTGATTATAAAAACTGGGAATTATATCATAAGTTTTTTTCAGAAAATTTAAAATATTTTAACTTGGTTTGGATTGAAGATGATGTGATATTTAGTCATGCAGGTATTTCCGAAGGATGGGCTGATGATTTTTTATATTCATCTATGAAATATGATGAAGGAGCTGAACTAGAAAAAAGTTCTGTAGTATTTGAAACTGCAAGAGTTTTAAAAGATACTCCTTTAAAAAATTTTAATAAATATTATATTGATTCTATTAGTCATATTTCTCATTATAGAGGTGGAGATCAATTTTATGGTTCTTGCGAGTGGGCTGATTTAAGAGAACATATCGATATTAACAACTCAATTAAAGAAATTGTTCCAAAAGGAGAAGATGAAATATATCAAGTATTCGGACACACTCAATTAAAAGAACCTTTAATAAATAATAAGTGGGCCTGTTTAGATTGTAGAAAAGGATTTATAATCGATACATTAACACATGAAATTAACGGGTGTTAAATATGAACCATGTGATGATTGGTTTGGAAGTGAGTATATTCCAGATAATCCAAGAAGTATAATTCTTTATACTTTAGAAGGCGGAGAAGCTGAAGGTAAGTATGAGAATGACAAATGGATTCAATATAGATGGAATTGTGAGGTTAATCCAATAGCTTGGAGAGAAATGCCAAGATATAAATAATGAAAGTTAAAATAATTTTTAATAATATAAAAGATAAGGAATTTTTAGATAGCATAAATCTAGAAATTCCTTTTTTTGTTGAATATATAGATATAAATACTGTTAAAGGAAAAAAGGATGGTTGGAAATTAATGAACTATTATGGGACACAAACATTTCCTTTTGTAGAACTAGAACTAGATAATGAAAAAGATAGATATAAACCATTTTATAGTGAAAATGGAAATGCTATTTTTCAATTAATTAATTATTTAAGTAATATATGATTGTAAAAATTAAAAAGCTTAATGAAAATGCTATAATTCCGTTTAAGAAGCATTCAACTGAAGATGCTTGTTATGATTTAGTTCCAGTAAGTTATAAGTATAATCCTAAGTACGATAGATTTGAATATAAACTTGGTTTTGCTACTCAATTTAGTTCTGATTGGGAAGCTGAAATAAGACCAAGAAGTACTAATACCAAAAAAGAAGCGTATATTCCTAATTCTCCAGCTACTATAGATAGTGGATATACTGGAGAATGGTTAATTATGTTTAAACTTCGGACTCCTTTTGAACAATTATTTCCAACTGGAGATAAAGAATTAAATCTTATTGAAATGGAAAATGAAATGGCCCCATATAAAATTGATGGAACTCCTATCGCACAAGTTAAATTTAATAGGGTAGAACATACTGACTGGATTGAAGTAGATGAATTATCTGAAACTGAAAGAAGTGCAGATGGAGGTTTAATTCGTGAAGGAAAATGATTAGTAAAGAATTATTCATTAAATATTTAGAACAATATCAAAAATTCAATAAAGCTTTTGAAAGAATTGAAGAAGCATTAATGGGAAAGAAGTATAGTTCTAATTTATACGAATCAGATTGGTTTGAATCTGTTGGTTGTATGTTAGATTTATTTTTAGAATCTCATTTTACAGAAGAAGGAGCTGATTGGGTTAGTTATTATCTTTGGGAAGATGTTGGTGATAAAGCAGCCTATGTAATACAAGATAAAGATATATTTAATGAAAAAAGAGAAATTAGATTTCCTTTGAACACATTAGATGAATTATGGGAGTTTCTTTTAACTGATATAAATCTTTATTTTAAAAATGTCTGATTTATTTTCTTCTCAAATTCCAGATGAAAGAACTAGTTATTTAATTAGCCGAGATACTAAAGGAAAGATTCGTATAGCTGTTATAAGCTATGAGTTAATTAAAGAGGAAAATAATAGATATTTCATAATACATAGAATATCTGGTCAATTAGGAGGCAAAAGGACTAATCAACCAGATATTATAGTCGATAGAGGAAAAGCAACTCGTAATCTTTGGGAACAGGTAGATTTACAGTTTAACCATTTAGTTAAAGAAAAGAAAGATAAAGGTTATAGAGAAATTACTAAAGATCCAGAAGAATATATGATTTCTGAATTAGAAGGAGTTCTCGGTGAGTATTCTACAAATCAAGATGGTCTATTAAAACCAATGCTGGCAAAATCTGAAACACAGATAACAAATCGTAAAATATTTGAAAAAGATTGGTATGCTTCAAGAAAAATTAACGGAGTTAGGACTTTAGTATATTTTAAAAACGGAGAAATACATACGTGTTCTAGAGGAGGAGCTACTAATTATGATTTTGTCTTAGAACATATACTTAAACATCCTAAATTAGTTGAATATTTTAAAAAATATCCTAACTTAATTCTTGATTCAGAAGCCTTTAAATTTGGATGGACACTTAATAAAATATCTGGAATATGTCGTACTCAAAAAACAGCATATGATGGTGAACCTCTTGAGTTATATGTTTATGATATAGTAGATGTTAATAAGACTTTTGAAGAACGTCTCAATATAATTGATAAGTTTGCAGAAGATTTAAATTTATCTTTCAACCCAGAGAGAAGTTGGAACGATGACGATTTAAAAATTCAAATAGTGCCTCATGAATTAATTTCTGGTGAAGAATATATTAAGAAACTTCATGATAAATATGTAGCAGAAGGTTGGGAAGGATTAGTTCTTCGTGACCCAGAAGCAAAATACAAACCAGGAGGTAGAACCCAGATAATGGTGAAATGGAAAGCATACAAGGACAGCGAATATGAAATTATAGGACTTTCTGAAGGTCTTCGTGAAGAAGATATGTGTTTTGTAATGACAACTAAAGACGGACAACAATTTAACTGTAAACCTGTTGGAGATAGAGAACAAAAACAGTGGTATCGTGAACATATAGATGAATTAATAGGTAAGATGGCTACTGTTAAATATTTTGAAATGTCAGGTAAAGAAGGTAGTTCAGTACCTCAACAACCTGTTTTGATCACAATTCGCGATTATGAATAATATTTTGATTGTTACATATATAGTTATACAAAGATATTGAAAAAGAAATTCCAGAATTTAAATTTGCAAATATTAGTAAATGTTTAAGGAGAAAAATGAAAAGTGCTTATAACTATATTTGGAGATTTGAAGAAGAGGTACTAAATGGAAATATAAAATGATACAATTAGTAGTTAATGTAGATCTTCTTAGAGAAATAGACGAACGTAAGCTAATAAATGCTTACGCTCGTTTTATGTATAATGATGAAAAGGATACTACTGATGATGTTCAAATAAAAGAAAACCTTATACAACTTCTTGACTGGGATGAAAATGGAAGTGAAGGACTAGGAATATATTGTAGTCATTTTGAATCTTTAAAAGATAGAGATTGGAACAAACTAATAGATTTTATAAAAGAAAATCATCATGAAATAAAATCTATATCATATTACCCAGTTAAAGAACGTAAATTAGAATCTATAAAAATTATAAATAATGAAATAGAAGCTAAAAATAAACATAATATAGAACGGTTTACAGATTCTAATTATCAGGTAAGTGGAAGAGGAAAAAAAGCTAAACCTTGTATATATGAAGGTAAAGAATATAAATCTCGTCAAGAATGTATGTATAAAGAAGGACTTACTAAATATCAAATATGGAAATACTTAAAAGATACTAATCAAATATGAGAAAAATAAAACTTTATAATCGTGACGGAGCAAATTTATGGTTAGAATATACTAATAAAAAAATAGATGATTCTATTTTTGTATGGACATTAAAAGTTGATCCAGAACATAGTTATATTCTTAACTATATGAGAATAATAGGAGATTATCCTATTAATATAGAGGCTATAGATCCGTCGGGAGGTCCAATGTTATCAGTAGGAGATGAATTTGAAAATAAATATAAGATAGTTAAAATCAATTCTATTAATAATATATGGATAAGTGAAGGAGATAACGATAACTAAAAATATTTTAAATGAACATAGTGATATTTTAAAACAATTTTTTAAAGATGTTGATAAATATCCAATATATTCTGGAGAAGAGCAAATTCAATTAGCAAAAGAAGCTAAAAATGGAAATAATATATCCAGAGAAAAATTAATAACTTCTAATCTACGATTTGTTATTACTTGTGCTAAAAAATATACAAATCAAGGTGTTCCTTTAATAGATCTAATTCAAAGTGGATTAATGGGATTATGTATGTCAGTGGATAATTATGATCCTGATAGAGGGTATAAATTTTTAAGTTTTGCTGTATGGTATATCAGAAGAGAAATTCTTAAAGAAATATATAATACAGGAAGAACTATTCGTTATCCAATAACATATATTAGTAAAATTACTAAAGTTAAGAAAGCTTATGAAAACTTTGTTTTAGAATATCAAAGAGAACCTACAGAGGAAGAATTAATTAAATTAGCAAATATTTCACAAAAACAGTATAACTCTGTTGTAATGGATAAATCTTATTGTCAATCTTTTGATACTCCTATTTCAGAAAATAAGAATATCACAATAGGAGATACTATTGCAGAACAAACATCTCCTTTTACTGATACTTTTACTAAAGAAGCAGTTTCAAAATCTTTAAGTTGTTTAAATTCTAGGGAATATAAAGTTATTACGGAATATTATGGGTTAGAAGGACAAGAAGAAAAACCTATTAAGGAAATTGCTAAAGAAATGAATCTGGGAGACGAGAGAGTTCGACAGATAAGAAAAGGAGCTATAAAAAAATTACTTCAAAAAAAGGGTAAAACATTAAAGACATTATTATGATTCCAAATAGTTTTTGTATAGGAGGAGGAAAACTTTTCAATGTTGAAATAGTAGATAATATAGATCATAAAAGTTATGGAGATTTTTCTGATGTAGAATCTTTAATAAGAATTGCAAAAACTATTACAGTAGATGGTAAAGAAATTGAAATAAGTGAAGAAGATAAATTTAGAACATATCTTCATGAACTAATACATTGTTTTAATTGGATGTATAATTGTGAATGTGATGAAGCATTAGCTCAAACATTTTCAAATTTCTTATATGAATACTTAAAAACTAGAAAATAATGATTTATTTTACTGTTGCTAAAAATGATTGTGGATATTTAATTGATAGTATTTCTAATGATTTAGAAAAACTAAAAAATAAATTTCCAGATGAAAAGATATACAAATCAGATGAACCTATAGTAAGTATTTATGTAATTAAAAATCAATTAAATGAAATTTAAAATTGAAAATAATTGGCTTCTCAGAACAGAAGAAGATATAGAACTAGATCCTAAAAACTTTGTTCATTGTGCTACTATAGAAGAATTAAATGATGAAATTAAAGATTATATTCATCAACATATGGCTTTTCCAAATATGGAGAAAGGTTATTGTATGTATGAAGAAGCATTAGGAACAGAATATTGGGATACAACTTATGGTGAATTTATGAAAGAATGGCAAAAGTTAAAGGGACTCCCAGAGGAACTGTAATTCCAATTAAAACTATTCCAATTTGGCAAATAGGAATATTATTTCCAGATGGAAAGAAAATTTCAAAACCAAAATGTACCTTAAATGATATAATGAATACTTATTTTATTGGATTAGATAAATATTTAAATAAGGGTTTGACTGCTGAAGAACTTTTAGATAAATATAAAGAATCCTTTAATTCTAAGGGAATTAAAATTCAGATTAATTATATAGATTCTTATGGACATTTATGGAAAGGAAAAGTTGCTTGGCCAAAAGAATATAAATTTATTGAATATTTAAATAAAAGATTAAATAATGAATGAGTTTAAAAATTTCTTAATTAATTGGAATACCATGTGTATAAATCCGACTGGAAATAGTATTACACTATCTCCTTTAGATAAACATTGGATAAATGAAATTAAAAATAATTTATCTGAATTTATTACCGAAACAGATAATTATTATATAATTCATTATAATGGAAATATAATTAATATACAAAAATGACTGAAAAAGAATTTTTAGAAAAAAGAATACCTATTTGGTTAGAAGGTGAAGACTTACATATTAGTAGACCCTCTAGTACTGATGGTAATGATATGCATGCTTTTTTATCAAAAAAATATGGATATAATTGGTTATTTGCAATTAGAGGATATTATTGGCCTGGAAGTCATGTAGCATTGTACATCGGAGATTATGAATGTCCAAATTGTACTTTATTAGTAACCTCTTATATATTTAGCCATTTTCCAGATATTAAGTATATTGGTTTTGGATGTAATAAAGGAAAACCTGGTGAAATATGGTCTAATAAGATAATAGTAGCTCGTGATATGAATTGTTTAAAGGATGATATACTTAATCAGCAAACAGAAACAACTGTTTGAAACTGAGTTATACTCTGAAATATCTTTTGAGGAAGCTAAGAAAGCTCTTTATAAACTTAATATCATAGAATTTGATACAGAAACTTCTGGATTAGATCCTTATACTAAGGAATTACTATGTTATCAATTAGGAAACAAAGAAAATCAATATGTGTTCGATCAATTTTCATATTCTATAAGTTTATTTAAGGATTTATTTGAATCAGAAAGGCTTTTTATAGGACATAATATAGGATTTGATTTAAAATGGTGTTATAAATATAATATTTGGCCTAAACATGTTTATGATACTATGATTGTAGAACAATTAATATGGTTGGGATACAGTCATAGAGCTATTTCTCCAGAAGAGTATGAGAATGAAGAGTATAATTTTCCTTATTTAGAAAAAGAAAATAAACAAACACACGAATTCTATTATGAATTTAGTTGTTCTTTAAAAGCTGTTGGAAAAAATAGACTTGGAATAGAATTAGACAAAACAGTTAGAGGAAAAATTGTTAAAGTAGGCTTAACTCCAGAAGTTGTGCAATATGCTGCAGGAGATGTAGAACATCTAGAGGATATTAAAGAATCTCAGCAAGAGGATATTAATAGAGAAGAATTACAAAAAGCAGTAGATTTAGAAAATGAATTTGTTAAAGTATTAGCTTATATAGAATTTTGTGGAGTAAAACTTGATGTTGATAAATGGAAAGCTAAAATGGCTAAAGACCAAGCTAAATTAGATAAAGCTTCCAAAAAATTAAATGACTTCATAATTAATTATTTTAATGAACATCAAGGAAATATTCGGCTAAAGACTATAATTACAGAACATATAGTTGATACACAATGGATTCATGATGAGGAAGAATTAAAAAAATATAATATTAATCTTTATCAACCCTCTAAAAAAGTCAAAAGATATTATACTAGAAAATCTGGAATTAATGAAGTAGGAATACTTTATTGTGAAGAAATAGAAATACCTTTTCCTTATGTAGAACAAAACCTACAAATGGATTTATTTCAAGAATTTGACCCAACTCCATTTTGTAATATTAATTGGAAAAGTCCTAAACAAACAATTCCAATATTTGAACTTTTAGGATTTAAACTTGATACCTTTGATAAAAAAACTAAACAAAAAAAGAAATCTACTGATTCTGATACAATTAAATCTCAGAAAGATGTATGTCCAGAATTAGCTAATGCTTATATAGAGTTTAAAGAAGCTGCTAAAATATGTGATGCTTTTGGAGAAAATTGGCTAAAAGCAATTAATCCAGTAACAGGTAGAATTCATGCAGATTTTCACCAGTTAGGTGGAGATACTGCTAGATTAAGTTGTGGTGGTGGTGAAGCATCTGTAAACGTACAACAATTGCCTAAAGAATCTGAGACTAGAGCTTGTTTTGTTAGTGAAGAGGGTAATAAATTTATTTCAGAAGATTATCAGAGTCAAGAAAGTCGTATTATAGCTAGTGTTTCTAATGATGCAGCTATGCTTCATGTATACGATCCTGGACAATGTGGAGATATGCATAGTCTAGTATGTAAAAAAGCTTTTCCTAAAGAAACTGGAGATTGTCCTGTAGAAGAAATTAAAGCTAGATTTCCTAAACTAAGAGACGACACTAAGTCAGAAGTTGAATTTCCTCTTAATTATGGAGGAGATTGGAATACAATTAAAGAACATTCAGGAAAGAGTGAAGCTGAGTCTAAAGAAATTTATGAAAACTATATGAATGGTTTTCCTGGAGTCAAAAAGTATCAAGATTATTGTCGTAAAGAAGTGGTAAAAAGGGGATATATTTTAATGAATCCAGTAACTGGACACAGAGCACATATTGAAGATTGGGATAATCGATGGAAAAAAATTCGAGATTTTACATGGAGTCCAAATTTTTGGGAAGAATTTAATAGAATGAAAAGAGAGGATCCCTACAGTAAAGAAGTTTATTGGATTAATCAATGGAGAAGAAAAAAATCAGAGTTAGAAAAGGCTTCAATTAATTATAGAATACAAAACAGAGGGGCTATGTGTTTTAAACTATCTTCTATTTTGCTCTTTAGATGGATTATAAAGAATAATTATCAAAATATAGTTAAAATTTGTATTCCTGTCCATGATGAACTAAACTTAGAAGCTCCAGATTCTATAGCAGAAGAAGTTGCACTAATTCTTCAAAAATGTATGGAAAAAGGAGCTAAACCATTTTGTACTAGATTGCCTCTTTCTACAGATATTTCAAGACTCCCTAATGGAGAGTTACCAACTTATTGGATACATTAATATGGATTTTGAATATATAGTATTAAGTCCAAAAGAAGTACAAAATCTTTTGGATTGTATTGATATAATTCCATCTAATCATTATATATGTATTTCTAGAAATATTGATAATGATAGAATATATGTAGAAGACCTTGGTAAAGACGGAAAAGAAGAAGGAAATGAATTAGAAATTACTGAAAATTATGAAGGAATTTAATGTAATTGTTTATAATATAAACAGTAGAGAATTTGAGTCCTATAATATAATTCCATATTTAATTAATTGTTATAATAAAAAGAAGGAAAAACCACAAACATTTGATGAATTTAAAAAGTTTATAAAAAATGAATCGATGTATCAGTGGTGGTCAAGGTGTGAATATGAAATAATATTAGGTCCTTGGCCTTATATATCTTCTCCAAGTGAAAGATATGATAAAAAAGGAGAAGATGATATAGAAGCTTGGAAAGAACATTGGAAGAAGCATTTGAAAGAGTGTGAAAAGATTGATGTTCATGAACAAGTTATGATGAATCTTGATATTATAACTTCTTTAGTAATGGATAGTATAAATGAATAATCCAATTTATATAGGTGATGGTATTTTAGAACAGAGTAAAAACTTCAGTTATAGTTATCCAAATACTATAACTAAAGAATCTGTATTTAATTATTGGATGAATAGTTTTAAAGAATTTTATGAAGAATATCCATATGCTATTAAATGGGATTATGAAAAATTTATAAGAGAAATGTTAGATTATTATGAGTGAAAAAGCTATTAATGTCAATTCTGAAGAATATTATCAAGGCTGGGAAGACGGAGTTAGAGAATGTCTAGAACTTGCTAAAAGTATAGATGATACTTATATGATAGACTGTTTAAAAGAATGGTTAGGAGATGATTGACAATTTTGAATTAATAAAATCTTTTCTTAAATTTCCTAATGACGATATTTATTATCATTTACAAATTCTAAGAAGAGGTAAAGACCATCCAGAACTTCCTGCTGCAAACAGAGTAATTAAGCCATATTTCATTTGTAGTTTAGAAAGTTTGGACTATGTTGAGCAAGAAATAAAAAACTTGTGTAAATTTTTTGGGGCAAGAGCATATATTAATCTTTCTCCAAAGTCTATTAAGAAAACTACAATGCTTCAATTAAAGTATCTTGCACAAAGAGCTTATGAAGGAGACTTTAAAAAGATTTGGAAAGCTTGGAATACTTGTGCTGGAGAAATAAAAGGAGAAGAACCTAGATGGATTATTGATATTGATAATACAACTATTACAGAAGGACCAATAATAGATTTAATTGATGGTTTAGAACCTATTGACCCTTTTGGATATTCTAAGTTTATAGCTGAAATTCCAACTAAAAGTGGATATCATTTAATAACAACTCCTTTTAATCTTCAACAATTTAAAAAAGAATATCCAGATATAGATGTTCATAAAAATAATCCAACTTTATTATATTGTTTATAATGAAAGGCTTGGAAGAATTAACTATAGAAAAAATTAGGACAACACTTGAAGGTATGATTTCTAAAGAAGATTTAAGTCCATATAAAAATCTAGAAAATAAATTATATAAACTTCCAAGAAATGTTATATGTAATAAAAAAGGACTTGATGAGTATTTATCTAAAATTATAAAAAATGAAATATTTAGTAAAGACACATGAAACTGAACTTTATATACGATGGTATTTAGTCACAGCTGAATCTGGTGACGAAGCTATGGAAAAAGTAAAAGATGGAGATTGGTATCCAGATGTTTCTGATTATAATGATGAATATGTGGAAACAACTGATGTAGATGTTCTAGAAGCAGAACCATATAATGAAGACATTTAAAAATGAAACTACAAATTAGTAAAAATGCTAATATTAATTATTTAGCGAAAGTAATTAATATTAAAGAATTTACTCCACACCCAAATCCAGAAGTAACAAGAATGAAAATTGCTCATATTGATGGATATGGAATATGTGTAGGAATAGATGAACAACCAGGTTTATATGTATATTTTCCAACTCTTTCGCAATTAAACCCTCAATTACTTGAATATTTAAATTTATATTCTGATAAAGAATTAAATAGAAATCCAGAAGGCAAACCAGGATTTTTTGGAAAAAATGGACGAGTAAAAGCTATAAAATTGAAAGGATTTCCTTCGGAAGGATTTTTACTTCCATTTGCTAGTTTACAAGCATGGGTAATGGATTCTGTAAATATAGAATTGCCAAAACAGAAGGATGGAACAGAATTTGATGAAGCTGAACATGATGGAAAAACTTTTTGGATTTGTAAAAAATATATAGTTCCAACTCAAGTTCATAATTCTACTAATCGTCATAATAAACGTGATAATAAAGTAAAGAGGTTTAATAGAATAAGAGAAGACCAATTTCACTTCCACTATGACACTATAATACTTAGACGTTGTCCACATGTTATACAACCTAACGATTTAATCCATATAAGTAGTAAGTGGCACGGTACTTCATCTATATCTGCATACATTCTTTGTCATCAACCTTTAAATTGGAAACAAAAGATTGCTAAATGGTTAACAGGAGAATCTTTTGATAAATATGATTATGTTTATGCTTCTAGAACTGTAATTAAAAATAAATATTACAATAAAGAAGTAAATTCTGGTTATTATGGTTGTGATGTTTGGGCAGAAGCTGATAAAGTTTTAAGACCTTATCTTTGGCGAGGAATGTCTCTCTATTATGAAATAGTTGGATTCCTTCCAAATGGAGGATATATTCAAAAAGGTTATGATTACGGATGTGAACAGCCTACTGGAAAAGAATATTTAGAAGGAAAACATTTTAAAATTTATATTTATAGAATAACAACTGTAAATGTAGATGGAAAAATCCATGAATGGTCAGCACACGAAGTTCAGATTTGGTGTAAAAATAATGGACTTAGACCTGTAACTGAATTTTATTATGGATATGCTAAAGATTTGTATAAAGATTTAGCTCCTTCTGAACATTGGACAGAAAATTTTCTTGAAAGATTAGCTAATGACAAGAACTTTTATATGGAAATGAATTCTCCAGATTGTAAAAATAAAGTTCCACATGAGGGAATTGTTATAAAGAAAGAGAATATGATATCTGAAGCTTTTAAGCTTAAGACATTTAAGTTCTTGGGTAAAGAAATGGAAGCAGCAGATAAAGGAGAATCAAATATTGAAGATGAAGCATGAATAAATTAATATTAGTACAAGGAATAAGTGGTTCTGGAAAAACTATATTTGCTAAACAATGGGTTGAAGAGGATCCAATACATAGAATACGTCTTAATTACGATGATTTAAGATGTATGTTAGGTAAGTATTGGGTTCCAGAAAGAGAGCCATTAATGAAGAAGATTTTTGATACTGCATTAGACGATGCTATGTTTGCTGGGTATAATATTGTAGTGGATAATATGTCTAATCTTAATCCTAAACATATTAAAGAATATCAGGACTTAGTATATAAGCATAATCTTGAATACAAGGATAACCAATATAAAATTGAAATTAAACTAATAGATACTCCAGTAGAAACATGTATTGAAAGAGATTCTAAGCGAGAAATTCCTATCGGTGAAAAAGTAATCCGTCAGCAATGGAGAAAATATAGAGATTATATTATTCAACAGTCTGTTAAAGAAATGTTAGATAATCAATTGAAAGATAATCCGAATCTTCCACATTGTATTATTGCTGATATGGATGCTACTTTATGTTTTAATACATCAGGTAGACCTTTTTATGGTCCTGGTACAGCTGAACAAATAATTAATGATATTCCAAATACTAATGTTATTGATTTAGTTAGAGCATATTGTGAACAATACAATTGTGAATTAGTTGTTGTAACAGGTAGAGATGAATCTTGTAGAGAAGCTACATTAGAATGGCTAGATAAACATTATCTTTATCCTAATTTATTATTAATGCGTAAAGAAGGAGATTATTCTAAAGGAGAGGAATGTAAAAAGAAACTTTATGAGGAACATATTAAAAATAAATATAATGTTGATTTAGTATTTGAAGACTCTTCTAAAGTAGTAAAAATGTATAGAGATTTAGGATTAACAGTATTACAACCAAATGAAGGAAAATTTTAATGAAAATGAGAAATTGTTTTGGATGCGGGTATCATAGATTGGAAAAAGATGAAAATGGTATACCTTATTATTATTGTAATGATAGGGATTGCAGAGTAGATCCTCATGAACCTGAATGTAATTATGATTAGTACTAAATATACTTCCGATTTACATCAAATAGTTATTTTGATTTTTAAAAAGAATAATATTATATGTGATATAATACATAAAATAAATGGACAAATTTAAATTTAATAAGGAGGAATCGTCCGGGGTATTTTTTACCTCGGACACTTAGGACTCATTTCTGGCATACAAACATTATTAAATATTGTAACAGACCATTCAATTCAATAGAACAGATGAATGACGTTCTTATTGTCAATTGGAATAGTATAATTGGAAAAGATGATATTGTGTTTCATTTAGGAGATTTTGCGTTTTGTGGTGTAACCAAAGCTCGTGAAATTAAAGAACAACTAAATGGAAAAATAGTTCTTATTAAAGGAAATCATGATTATGATAGCACTTGTAAACTATTTGATGACGTTTATCAACAGCTTCATATAAATATTGAAGATAAAAGTATTTATTTAAATCATTTTCCTTTTGCTTCATTTCCTAATAATTGTTATCAGCTGTTTGGACATATCCATCTTTGTAAAGGTGAGAATGTAAATAAATATAATTTAAATAGTAGACAATATGATGTAGGAGTAGATAATAATAATTATAGGCCAGTTAGTTGGATAGAAATAAAAAAACAAATTAATTAATATATGAAACTTAAAGAATTATTATATAAAACTCCAGAAATGACGGAAGAAAAGCTTTTAAAAATTATTGATGAAACTCTTCCTATGATGAGAAATTCTACTAAAAATAGAATTAGGCAGCTTCATAAAGGAGAATATAATTTAGCAAAAGCTTTTCTAGATGAATATGATTTAATTCAAGATAAAAAATCTCATCTTACTAAATCTCAAAGAGATCAAATTGTTGGATTTGTAGGATTATGTATGATTAAAATGACTAAGGATGATGGAACAAGAGGAAGTAACAATGTCGATTCCATATAAGATATACAAGAAATTAAATGATTTGGGAATGTTAGGAGATGATGAACATTCATATAATGTCGGATTCTCTAACTATTCTAAACATTTTATACAACCTTGGCATATATGGCAAGAATGGAACTTAAATCCATGGGATGCAGATGTTGTTAAAAGAATCCTTCGTGAAAAAACAGGAGAATCTAGAATTTCTGATTATGAAAAGATCATTCATATCTGCAACGAAAGAATACGCCAATTAAAAAATGAAAATTGAAATAACTAGAGTAACTTCTTGGACAGATGTTCTTAATGCTGCAAGATTTACCCAAAGAAAAGAGCCAAAAAGTGGAGAACCTTCTGTTAAATGGAAAAAGAAAATTATTAAAGCTGAACATTCTCCTTTAAGATGCTTAATGTTTAATATTGATTTTTATGATATTCCTAATTACACAATGGTTCACTTAGTTCGACATATTCATGCACAACCTTTTGTTAGTACCTCACGCCCAGACATTAATGGAAATATGCTTCCTAGAGAAGAACAAAAGAAAATTGATCCTGTTAATATGAGATTATTCCTTAATGCTCAAGAAATAATTAATATTAGTAAAGTAAGGTTGTGTAATAAAGCAGAAGCAGAAACAAGAAAAATCTGGAGACAAGTAATAGAAGAACTTAGAAAAACAGAACCAGAACTTGCTAATGCTTGTGTTCCATCTTGTTTTTATCGGGGATTCTGTCCTGAATTTAAGTCTTGTGGATTTGAAGACTCTGAACTATTTTCTTTAAAAGTTACTGATTACCATAATAAATTATGATAGAAAATAAAAGAATTGAAGATTTAGAATTTAGACCTGCTTCTTATCTTCTTCCTGAAGATAAATGGCCTGAAAATCCTTCTTATGATATAAATTTATGGTATCCTAATTTATATTATGGAAGAGATGATGAATTTCCAGAAGATCCTCTTGATAGTTCATATAGATTAGATCCTAAATATCAGAATCATAGAATCCATAAATCATGTTTTAAATATCCAGAATCATGTTTTACTATAGCAAGTTTTGATTATGATGAACATGAAAGATTTTACGAATTACATTTTTGTCTTGATAGACCTATAGAATATTTAAATATTCTAGAAAAAAGAGAAGCTTTTTGGAAATTATTACAATATGGAAATGAACAACTAAATATAGGTAAAATTGAATAAATATATTAAAACAGATATTGAACAAGGAATAACTTTTCTTAAAGTAGCTATAAACAATGCTTTGGCGGACCTTGAAGAAGGTAAAGAAAAAGAAATTAGATTTGATATTCCCCTTCCTCTTCAACTAATAATTAAATGTGCTGAAGATAGGGGTTGGGAAAGTAATCTTATAGATGATTGGACCAATGGTTGGGAAGTAGACTATTGGTATCGTATGATTCATCCTAATAGAAAAGATTATTTAAGTATTAATGGATCATTATTGTGGGGAAACACTAGTTTAAAAATAGAAAATGAATAAATT
>Ga0247608_10003432_pt1 | contig 18470 bp, 6 predicted proteins | sample 176DNAGHGlowgp2_FD_193490 | JGI IMG/M metagenome (GOLD analysis project Ga0247608, IMG submission 193490) | Sheep rumen microbial communities from Palmerston North, Manawatu-Wanganui, New Zealand - 1766 DNA GHGlow gp2 | ecosystem: Host-associated > Mammals > Digestive system > Stomach > Rumen ... | reverse complement strand
CCGTGATTCTGTCGCAACATGGCGAAACGCTCCACAACCACCTGCACAACGGCATCCTGAAGGCCGGCAACATGCTGCTGATGGACGCCGGCGCGGAGGGACTGATGAACTACTGCTCCGACTACACCCGTACGCTGCCCGTGAACGGCAAGTTCACCCAGAAACAGCAGGAAATCTACGAAATCGTGCTGAAAGCCAACTTGGATGCCATCGATGCGGCTCATCCAGGCATGTACAACAAAGAACTGCACAGACTTTCTTGCGAGGTTATCGCACAGGGACTCAAAGACTTGGGCCTGATGAAAGGCGATGTGAAAGAGGCCGTGGAATTGGGTGCTCATGCCTTGTTCATGGTTCACGGTCTGGGTCACCAGATCGGTCTGGATGTCCACGACATGGAAGGTTTGGGACAAATTTACGTCGGCTATGACGACACCGTGCGTCCGAGCAACATCTTCGGATGGGCGTCGCTGCGCATGGCTCGCGAGCTGAAACCGGGCTTCGTGGTCTCCATTGAGCCGGGCATCTACTTCATCCCGCACCTCATCGACATTTGGAAGAAGGAGAACAAGTTTGCCGACTTCATCAACTACGATGTGGTGGAGAAGTACCGCGACTTCGGCGGCATCCGCATCGAGGACGATCTGTTGATCACCGAAACCGGTCACCGCGTGTTGGGTCCGCACTTGCCGAAGGGCGTCGATGAGCTGGCCGCGATTATCGGGAAATAGGGTTTAAAGCATACTGGCATATCGCCCATCTTTGCATGAGCTTCCTTAAGGGAAGTGTATGCGAAGGTGGGCGTTGCTTTTATGGGAGAATGGGAGGATGAGAGGATGGGAGGATGAGAGGATGAGAAAAAGTGTAACTTTTTACATGTTTTTGCGTCATATACTAAATTAATATATATACCGTTTAATTGCATTGAAAAGAATAAAAGAGGATGTGGAAACGAGTACATATTTTGCTTGAGGCGTTAGTAGGAGTGCTGTTGGCGCATCCGGCTTTGGCGCAGAATTTGCCCGACAACATAGTTTCTTCGGACTGTTCCACGGAGGTTGAGGCTATGAGTTGGGGCGTGACCAACGCATGGTCGTCAAGCAACATTGTTTCCAATCTCAACATCCCGCTCGTCGGGGATTTGGATGGGGATGGGCATCCAGAAATTTTGTGTTTTTCGCTTAACGGACAGACATCAAACACGGAACATTGGGGTCAGGGCAACCTTGACAATCAGATGCTGGTGTTCGACGGTGTCACTAAGCAGCTGAAGGCTACCATCACGATGGAATCGCCGGTGTCAGCATACGATGCGGCCTCGTACGGTCTAGTGGGCACATCAACAGGCAAGGGTTTGATTGTGACAGCCAACTATGACAACAAGTTGCGGGCATACGACATCACCTCGCCAAATCCGAGCACTCCCTATTGGGTTTCGGACGTGGATTATGGATCGGGGTCTGATGAATATGCCGTCAATGTGAGTTTTGCAGACTTTAATAGTGACGGGCATCCGGAAGTTTATATACGTAATAAGATTTACAATGCCGAAACCGGGAAACTGCTTGCAACGGTGGCCACAGTGAATACGGGTTCGTCGTATGCGCACTACACACACAACACGCACAGGAAGCTGTCATCACCGATGGCAGCCGACATGTCCGGTGACGGGCATCCGGAGCTGATACTCGGCAACGAGATTTACGAGGTCTCTATCACGAACTTGAATGGGACGTCAGGCAATACGGTTACACTGTGGCAGCAAACATCTCCACCCGCACCCGTGCCGGTGGATGGCCATGTCCAGGTGGCTGACTTCAACTTGGACGGTCATCTGGATGTTTTCATCAGTATCCGGGACACGGATATGCATTCCGGGACGGTTTACTGTTATGTGTGGGATGTTTACCACGGAACGGTCTGTTCGCCAATCTTCATCAGCACCTCCTTTTCAGGGAAGAGCATCCCGCTTATAGCGGACATAGATAACGACGACACTTTGGAGATCGTGATACAGAGTGCCGTGTCCAATTCGACCAATAAGATACAGGCGTACAAGTATTATGCATCCAGTCAGTCTTTTTCGCTGATGTGGGGCATGCATCCGGACGAGGATTCCTACTCGAACAGCTTCACCGCATTTGATTTCAATCAAGACGGGTTGCTAGAATTGGTTATTTGCGACCAAAACACATTGCGTATCGTGAACGGGAGCGGGAAGAGCCACCTTACGCACAATGATACCGTGCCCGTTTACGTGTTAAACACGTTCCCATATACGGAAACCACCATCATGCAGTATCCCGTCATCGCCGATGTGGATGCTGACGGGTCGGCGGAAATTGTTTCCGTGGGCAGCACCAAGCTGAACATCTTCAAGTCGTCAGGGCAACCCTGGGCACCGGCGCGTCCGGTGTGGAACCAATACTTGTACAACGTCACCAACATCAACAAGGATTTGACGGTTCCCTCGTCGTTGTTCAACAATGCTACAGAGTTTACGGATCCAAATGGAGTGGTGCGCCGCCCCTTCAACAACTTTCTTCAACAGACCACCACGCTGGACCAGTATGGGAGGCCGTTCATGGCTTTAGCCAATGCCACGGCGGTCATGGGAGACATCACCTACGAGGATGAAGTATATACGCTGACCTATCAGTTGTGCAATACGGGTGGTCAGACCCTGTTCCCACCCATACCTTGTTCTTTTTATGCGGATGAGTACGGCAGCGCATATCTTGGAGGTTCTCCTTACAACAGTCCTATCGAACCAGGAGAGTGTGTCTCTTGTACGATGACATTCACAGAGGACTATTTAAATCAGCACAGCGAATATCCGGATTTAGATTCCATCATTTTGGTGATCAATGAGGACCGTCAGGGCATAGCGCAGAACGGTGGTCTTCAACCGGAATGTGACACCACCGACAACATGCTTGCTTTTCACGTTGACCCCTGTCAGATTCCTAAAGATACCGTCACGGCTGACATCTGCGTCCGCGATACCTATTCCGACGAGAACTTTGACATTCCGGCAACGGAAACCGAGACGGCGGGCACTTTCTATTTCAGCCGTGTGTTCCAGGTGGATGACTGCGACAGCGTGATTGTGCTGAAACTGCGGGTTCATCCCGAGTATGACCTGCATTTCACAGAGACCATCCCCGAAGGGACGTCTTATGACCGCCACGGGATTTTCCTGCACGAAAGTCTGCTGGAAGGCGGTGATCGCATCGACACCTCCATCACTTACCAAAGCGAGTTTGGCTGTGACAGTATTATCCATGTCTCCATTCAAGTGGCGATGGCGGACATCGCCATATATCTCCCCAACGCCATCACCCCGTCCAAATCTGATGGTTTGAACGATGTTTTTTTACTTCCCGAGCAAATACAGAACCTAATCGCTGACTTTGAGATTATGATTTTTAACCGATGGGGCGAGATGGTGTATTATTCTACAGACAAAGGTTTCCGGTGGAATGGGGAATACAAAGGGAAGACGTCCCATGACAATGTGTATCAGTATGTGATTCATTATACGAATCCGTTCGGGAAAATGTTCACCAAAAAAGGCACAATCACGGTGTTATAATTACTTCATCATGAAAAGAAATCAGATTCTGAAGATATTTGCCTGTTTGATAGGTTTTTGTGTCCATATCAAGGCGCAGACCAACTTGCCTGACAACATGATAACGGTCGACTGCATGACGGATGCGGTGGAGCAGCCATGGGATGCGCACGTGCTGCATTCCGTCAACGACATCCACTGCTATTACGTACCCATAGTGGGCGACATTGACGGCGACGGCACGGTGGAAATAGTAGCGGCCAAGACTGTCACCAACGACCATTACACCAGTCAGGTGGGTATCTATCGAGGTACTGATTTACAGCAGATTGGCACTATCAACGTCTCCCAACGGATTTACGCGGGTTTTGCCGGACCGGTGGCTATTGTTCGCTATCCCGATGGTAATGGTGGTATGCAGGGTGCTATCATCCTGCACTGTTACGACAACAAGCTCCGTTCCTACGACATACATGGGAATCTACTGGCAACTTCCGATGTGAACACACCTTGCGAAGGGGTTGTCTCTGTGACGGATTTCAACTACGACGGATGGCCGGAGGTTTACATCGGAAATGTGATTTATGATGCGGCCACGCTCAAGCGTCTATGTGCCGGTCCCGCCAATGGCAACATGGGAAGGTCATGGAGAAATGACATCTCCGAAATAGGACGCAGTGCTATGCCTTTTGCCGCCGATATCCTTGGTGACAGTATCCCTGAACTCATCTGTGGAAACACCCTTTATCAGGTCAATATCGTCAGCCGGACCAATGTGTCCCTGAACAGCGTGACCGAATTGAAAACAATCACCATTCCACCAAGAATCCCGCAAGACGGAAACGTGGCTGTGGCAGACTTCAACAAAGACGGCCAGTTAGACGTGTTAGTGATTGTTGACGAGACTGGCAGCAACGTATATGATACAGCCTACATTTATGCCTACAACCCTGTGACGGAGAATATTTTCTTTATCCATAGCCATTACGCCAGAACCATAGGATTTCCTTTGGTGGGAGACATTGACGGTGACACAGAGTTGGATATAGTTTACATTGATTACCAGTCCCAAGTTAGCAATTCCCGAATCAGCGCCATAACATACAGTTCGACAGCAGGTTTACAACCCAAATGGCAAGCTACACATGGCGACCAATCGGGACAGACTTCCATGACGCTATTCGACTTCAACCAGGATGGCATCATGGAAATCGTCTATCGCGACCAAGAAAACCTGCGGATCATCAACGGAAGCGGCAAAAGCCATAAAACAGGCAACGACACGATACCTTTCTACAACTTGTACACCAAAAGTATGTCTGCCGGCACATGGAAGGAATACCCAGTGGTGGCAGACGTCAATGGTGACGGCGCGGCAGAGATTGTGGTATGCGGCAAGTCGGGCAGCGGGCTCGGATGGGTCGGCGGACAACTATGGGTCATTGGTGGCATCCACCCATGGGCACCGGCGCGGACCGTTTGGAACCAGTACTTGTACAACGTCACCAACATCAACAAAGATCTCACAGTGCCTGTGCCGCTTTTCGACAACGCCACATCTTTCACTGACCCCGGCGGTGTGGTGCGCCGTCCGTTCAACAATTTTCTGCAGCAGGCCACCACCCTCGACCAGTACGGGAGACCATTCTCAAGGATGCTGAATGTTTCGGCCACGATGGATACGACTATGACGTATGAAAACGGCATTTTCACCTTTTCCTTCACATTCTGTAATGACGGAGGACAACCCTTGAACGAACCTTTCAGTATCACCTATTATGCAGATTCATACCAAGGGGCGATTATTCGCACGGAAGATATTTATGCCACATTGACAGTGGACAACTGCTTGACTATCACGACTCAGTTTTCAGACGAGGAGCTGAATGTTTTCCCCGACTTGGAGACCATTGTGGTGGCGGTCAATGACAATGGGCAAGGCGTGGCGCAGACCGGCGGACAACAGGAGGAGTGTGACACCACGGACAATTTTTTCTACTTCCCTGCCAGCCCGTGCAATATCCCCAAAGACACGGTCACGGCAGACGTCTGCGTCCGCGATACCTATTCCGACGAGAATTTCGACATTCCGTCAACGGAAACCGAGACGGCGGGCACTTTCTATTTCAGCCGTGTGTTCCAGGTGGATGACTGCGACAGCGTGATTGTGCTGAAACTGCGGGTGCATCCCGAGTATGACCTGCATTTCACAGAGACCATCCCCGAAGGGACTGCGTATGACCGTCACGGGATTTTCCTGCACGAAAGTCTGCTGGAAGGCGGTGATCGCATCGACACCTCCATCACTTACCAAAGCGAGTTTGGCTGTGACAGTATTATCCATGTCTCCATTCAAGTGGCGGTGGCGGACATTGCCATATATCTCCCCAACGCCATCACCCCGTCCAAATCCGACGGGCTGAACGATGTGTTTTCACTTCCCGAGAAAATTCAAAACCAAATAGCCGACTTTGAGATTATGATTTTCAACCGATGGGGCGAGATGGTATTCTATTCCACGAACAAAGGTTTCCAGTGGAATGGGGAATACAAAGGGAAGACATTCTATGACAATGTGTATCAGTATGTGATTCATTATACGAATCCGTTCGGAAAAATGTTCACCAAAAAAGGCACGATTACGGTGTTGTAATTCCTACATCATGAAAAGAAACCAGATTCTGAAGATACTTGCCTGTTTGATAGGTTTTTGTGTCCATATCAAGGCACAGACCAATCTTCCTGACAACATGGTGGAGGCGGACTGCGTCGCGGAACCGTTGGAACAACAATGGGGGATCGTTCAGGGGAACAGTAGTCTGTCGCTTTCGCACATGTATGCACAGCCCTTTATCGGCGATATCGACAACGACGGACAGTCCGAGATTGTCACAGTCGGGTACTATGACTCCCCCGGACGATCCTCTTCCATCATTATTTACGGACAGAATCTTCAACTCAAATACACTATCAACACCGGCCAGATGTACGTTTACGGCGGCTATCCCGTGGCTGTCGCCGATGTGGACCGGGACGGGCTTGCCGAAATATTCGTACAAAACACCGACGGTTTTCTCCGATGCTTCCACCCCGATGGATCCTTGCTTTGGAACTCGAACGTGCCGTTGACAGCCACGCAGGACCAATCGCCCAGCTTGATGTTGGCGGACGTGAACGGCGACAGCATTCCAGAAATCTGGTCTATGCGGAAAATCTTCAACGCGGTCTCCGGCGTGGAGTTGGTGACCTTACCGGAAATCATAGGATACTCCCTTCTTTATGTGGGATCCGGCGGAAACGCCATCATGCCGGTTTTTGCCGACTTCGACAACGATGGCATTCTGGAGTTTGCCGGCGGCAACAAAGTCTATAAACTGAACATCACCAACAGCAGCGGCACAGCGGGCAATAACGTCACCCTTTGGAAATCCATCACCGGCAGCGGAATCGGCGACGGGCTGACCTCCGTGGCCGACATCGACCTTGACGGATACCTCGATGTCGTGGTTGTGCGCAACGGCTGCATGTATGCCTGGAAACCGTACAGTGGGGCTGGTAGCAGTTCAGAGCTGATCGCCACCTGTCCCTACAGCTCGACCACTGCCGGTTCCCGCGCCCTGTTGACCGATGTGGACAACGACGGTTACCCTGAAATCCTTTTCACCTACGCCGCAAATGTCACGGCCTACAAGTATGTCCCGACAATGCAGAGCCTGCAACAGATGTGGCTGAAGAGCACCAGCGACCTCTCCGGAGCCACCACCCTGACCGCTTTCGACTTCAATCAGGACGGCTCCGTGGAGATTGTCTATCGCGACCAGTCGGACTTGCGCATCATCGACGGTGTCACGGGAAACAACAAGTCTTCATTCGCCTGCGTGGCCCCCACAGCCTCTGAATACCCGGCTATCGTGGACTTGGATCGGGACGGTCAAGCGGACATTGTCGCCTCGTCCAGCACCTACGACCTCAACCACGATAAACACGCCAAGCTGATCGTATTCCATAGTCCGGCAAACACCGTGTGGGCACCAGCGCGCTATGTCTGGAACCAGCATGCATACAATGTGGTCAACGTCAACAATGACCTGACGATTCCGGCGAACAACTTCAACCCAGCCACGACTTTCACTGACCCAAACGGTGTGGTGCGCCGCCCGTTCAACAACTTCCTGCAGCAAGCCACCACACTCGACCAGTATGGGCGACCTTTTGCGGAGTTGGCGAATCTCTCCATCACAGGCGAACCGTCTGTGGAGTTTGAAGGTGACGCGGTTTTTGTGGAAATGGAGGTATGTAACACGGGGGGAACAGCTCTTTCACCGCCGATGTCTGTAGCTGTCTATACGGTTTTCGGTGAATTGGTGCAGACGGAGGCATTTGCGGAGGGACTTTTGCCAAGCGAGTGTGTAACGATTTCATTGCCAATAAGTCAGGAGGCAATAAAGCAGTTTGACAATCCATATCCGCTCCGCATTGCCGTCAATGACAACGGGGAAGGTACGGCGCAGTATGGTGGGCTGCAGCCCGAATGTGACACAACGGACAATTTCGCCAACATTGACGGTCGGCCGTGCCAAATGACCTTGCCCAATGTTATCACCCCAAACGGTGACGGTATCAACGAGTTTTTCGAGCCACAGTTGGAGGGCGAGTTCGTCAGCATGGAAATGGAGATTTTCGATCGTTGGGGCAAACGGGTTTACCGTCAGGAGAGCAAAGAGGCTCTGAAATGGGATGCTTCGGGCGTTTCCGACGGCGTATATTTTTGTGCGATAGAGTTCAGGTGTGCGATTAGTGCGAAAAAGTTTCAACGGATGAACACGAGTGTGACGGTGGTGCGGTGATTTTATATTTTTTTGAACAAAAATAGTACTTTTGCAGTAGTATTAAATCAACAAACATAATATGAAAAAAAGGTTGATGATATGGCTGTTTTGCGTATGGGCAGTTGCTGAAGCACAAGTTACCCTTCCTGACAACATAGTGGAGGCGGACTGCGTCGCGGAGCCGTTGGAACAACAATGGGGGATCGTTCAGGGGAACAGTAGTCTGTCGCTTTCGCACATGTATGCACAGCCCTTTATCGGCGATATCGACAACGATGGGCTTACTGATCTTGTCACAGTCGGATACAACGATGCGCCATGGCGGTCTTCCTCCATTGTGATTTATGGGCACGATCTGCAGCTCAAGACCTCCTTCAACACTTCACCGATGTACGTTTACGGCGGATACCCCCTGTCTGTGGCCGATGTGGACAGGGATGGCTTCGCCGAAATATTCATCCAACACATAGACGGATTCCTATGTTGTTACCACCCTGACGGGTCGATTAAATGGACAGTGAGCGTTTCAGAAGCGGATGAGAGGTCACCGAACATCCTCATTGCGGATATAAATGGCGACAGCATTCCCGAAGTCTGGTCCAAAGACAAAATTTTCAACGCCGTGTCAGGAGCCTTGCTGGTGTCGCTGCCCGAAGCCATTGGATTTTCCGTACTTTATGGCCAAAATGGGGGCAAGGCTCTTATGCCCGCATTCGCCGATTTCGACAACGATGGCATCCTGGAGCTGGCCGGCGGCAACAAGGTCTATAAACTGAACATCACCAACAGCACGGGAACGGCCGGAAACAGCGTCACCCTCTGGAAAACCATCTCCTCAAGCGGGACAGGAGACGGTCTGACTTCCGTGGCAGACATTGACTTAGACGGTTTCATGGACGTGGTGGTGGTGCGGGACGGCTGCATGTACGCCTGGAAGCCCTACAGCGGGACGGCCAGCACTCCCGAATTGATTGCCACATGCCCGTACAGTTCCTCCGCACCCGGCTCCCGCGCTTTGCTGACCGACGTAAACAACGACGGGTATCCTGAAATCCTTTTCACCTACATCGCAAATGTCACTGCCTACAAGTATGTTCCATCAACGCAAAGCCTGCAACAGATGTGGCTGAAGAGCACCAGCGACCTTTCCGGAGCCACCACCATGACCGCCTTCGACTTCAATCAGGACGGATCCGTGGAGATTGTCTATCGCGACCAGTCGGACTTGCGCATCATCGACGGAACTACGGGAGACAACATTTCCACGTTCGCCTGCCTGGCGCCTACCGCCGTGGACTACCCCGCTATTGTAGATTTGGATCGCGACGGGCGTGCGGAAATTGTCGTCTCCTCCAACACTTACGAAAGTAATCACGACAAACACGCCAAGCTGATCGTCTTCCATAGTCCGGCAAACGCCATGTGGGCACCGGCACGCTATGTCTGGAACCAGCATGCATACAATGTGGTCAACGTCAACAACGACCTGACGATTCCAGCGAACAACTTCAACCCTGCCACGACTTTCACTGACCCCGACGGTGTGGTGCGCCGGCCCTTCAACAACTTCTTGCAGCAGGCCACCACGCTGGATCAGTACGGGAGGCCGTTCATGCGCCTCTTAAATATCTCTGCCACCACGGACACAAGTTTGACATACGAGAACGGGACATTTACCTTTTCGTATAAATTCTGCAACACCGGCGGACAAACGATGTCAAATCCTTTCCACATAACCTATTATGCCAACAATTATCATGGCCCAATCATTCGGACAGAAACCATCAACGACCCACTGACGGTGGACAACTGCATGACTCTCACGACACAATTTTCGGATGCGGAACTGTCTGCCTTTCCCGATTTGGAGACCATTGTGGTGGCGGTCAATGACAATGGGCAAGGCGTGGCACAGACCGGCGGGCAGCAGGAGGAGTGCGACACCACCGACAATTTCTTCTACCTCCCAGCCAGCCTTTGCAACATCCCCAAAGATACGGTCACAGCTGACATCTGCGTGCGTGAGACCTATTCCGACGAGAACTTTGACATTCCGGCAACGGAAACCGAGACGGCGGGCACTTTCTATTTCAGCCGTGTGTTCCAGGTGGATGACTGCGACAGCGTGATCGTGTTGAAACTGCGGGTACATCCCGAGTATGACCTGCATTTCACAGAGACCATCCCCGAAGGGACGTCTTATGACCGCCACGGGATTTTCCTGCACGAAAGTCTGCTGGAAGGCGGTGACCGCATCGACACCTCCATCTCTTACCAAAGCGAGTTTGGCTGTGACAGTATTATCCATGTCTCCATTCAAGTGGCGGTGGCGGACATCGCCATATATCTCCCCAACGCCATCACCCCGTCCAAATCCGACGGCTTGAACGATGTGTTTTCGCTTTCCGAGAAAATACAAAACCAAATCGCTGACTTTGAGATTATGATTTTCAACCGATGGGGCGAGATGGTGTTCTATTCCTCTGACAAAGGTTTCCAGTGGAATGGGGAATACAAAGGGAAGACATTCTATGACAATGTGTATCAGTATGTGATTCATTATACGAATCCGTTCGGAAAAATGTTCACCAAAAAAGGCACGATTACGGTGTTGTAATTCCTACATCATGAAAAGAAACCAGATTCTGAAGATACTTGCCTGTTTGATAGGTTTTTGTGTCCATATCAAGGCACAGACCAATCTTCCTGACAACATGGTGACGGTCGACTGCATGACAGAGGTGCAAGCCATGACTTGGGGTGTCGTGAACGCATGGTCCTCAAGTACGATTGTCTCGAACTTCAACACTCCGCTTATCGGCGACCTCGACGGCGACGGCCATCCCGAGATTCTGTGTTTCGCCATCAGTGGTGAATCGACGCTTCAAAATCAAGGAAGGATCAACAACCAGATGCTGGTCTTCGACGGGGTCACGAAGCAGCTGGAGGCGAACATCACCATGGAGTCTCCGATCTCATCATACGAGGCGGCAGGCTATGGGCTGGTGCGCACCTCCGACGGGATAGGGCTGATTGTTACTGCCTGCTACGACAAAAAATTGCGAGCCTACGACATCACCTCGGCGACACCGAACATCCCTTATTGGACATCTAATGTCAATTACGGAACTGCCGCCGGGGATTATGCCGTGAATGTGAGCTTCGCCGACTTCAACGGGGACGGACATCCGGAGGTGTATGTGCGGAACAAAATTTACAATGCCGAAAACGGAAAACTGCTGGCGGAGGCGGCCACCCAAAACACTGGTTCGGCGCATGTGCACTACTCCCATTACACACACCGGAAACTTTCTTCACCCATGTCGGCGGATATGACGGGTGACGGGCATCCCGAACTCATTCTCGGCAATGAGATATTCCAAGTTACCATTGCCAACCTGAACGGTACTTCAGGCAACTCGGTCACCTTGTGGAAACAGGCCACACCTCCCGCTTCTGTGCCAACAGACGGACATCCTCAAGTGGCGGACTTTAATATGGACGGGCATTTGGATGTCTTCATTAGTGTAAGGAGTTCGGACATGCAGCAAGCGGTGGTGTATGGTTATGTGTGGGATGTTTTCAATGAGACAGTCAGCACGCCCTTCTCCATCCAAACCTCTTTCTCAGGCAAAAGCGTTCCCATGATTGCCGACATCGACAATGACGGAGCCTTGGAAATCATCATCCAGTCCGGGGTGTCCAGCTCAAACGACAAAATCCAAGCGTACAAATACCATGCAAACACCCAGACTTTCTCGCTGATATGGGGGCTGGCTCCACAGGAAGACTCCTACTCCAACGGGGTCACCTCCTTCGACTTCAACCAGGACGGTCTGCTGGAGTTGGTTATCAGTGACGAAATCGCCCTGAAAATCGTCAACGGTAGCGGGAAGAGCCATCTCACCCAAAACGACACCGTACCGGTATATACCTTGGGGTCGTTACCTTTTACCGAGATCACCATTATGCAGTATCCCCTTATCGCCGACGTGGATGCCGATGGAGCTGCAGAAATCATCGCCGTGGGCACCAACCGCTTGAACATCATCAAATCCGCGGGCACGCCGTGGGCGGCGGCGCGACCCGTCTGGAACCAGTATATGTACAACGTCACCAACATCAACAAGGATCTCACCGTGCCAGTACCACTTTTCGACAACGCCACCGCCTTCACCGGCCCCGACGGTGTGGTGCGCCGTCCCTTCAACAACTTCCTACAGCAGGCCACCACGCTGGATCAGTACGGGAGGCCGTTCATGCGCCTCTTAAATGTCTCAGCCACAATGGATACAAACATGACATACGAGAACGGGACATTTACCTTTTCGTATAAATTCTGCAACACCGGCGGACAAACGATGTCAAATCCTTTCCACATAACCTATTATGCCAACAATTATCATGGCCCAATCATTCGGACAGAAACCATCAACGACCCACTGACGGTGGACAACTGCATGACTCTCACGACACAATTTTCGGATGCGGAACTGTCTGCCTTTCCCGATTTGGAGACCATTGTGGTGGCGGTCAATGACAATGGGCAAGGCGTGGCACAGACCGGCGGGCAGCAGGAGGAGTGCGACACCACCGACAATTTCTTCTACCTCCCAGCCAGCCTTTGCAACATCCCCAAAGATACGGTCACAGCTGACATCTGCGTGCGTGAGACCTATTCCGACGAGAACTTTGACATTCCGGCAACGGAAACCGAGACGGCGGGCACTTTCTATTTCAGCCGTGTGTTCCAGGTGGATGACTGCGACAGCGTGATCGTGTTGAAACTGCGGGTACATCCCGAGTATGACCTGCATTTCACAGAGACCATCCCCGAAGGGACGTCTTATGACCGCCACGGGATTTTCCTGCACGAAAGTCTGCTGGAAGGCGGTGATCGCATCGACACCTCCATCACTTACCAAAGCGAGTTTGGCTGTGACAGTATTATCCATGTCTCCATTCAAGTGGCTGTGGCGGACATCGCCATATATCTCCCCAACGCCATCACTCCGTCCAAATCCGACGGCTTGAACGATGTGTTTTCGCTTCCCGAGAAAATACAAAACCAAATTGCCGACTTTGAGATTATGATTTTCAACCGATGGGGCGAGATGGTGTTCTATTCCTCTGACAAAGGTTTCCTGTGGAATGGGGAATACAAAGGGAAGACATTCTATGACAATGTGTATCAGTATGTGATTCATTATACGAATCCGTTCGGAAAAATGTTCACCAAAAAAGGCACGATTACGGTATTGTAATATTGAAATAATATGAACAAATTACTGATTTTTGGAATTATAGTATGGTTGCTTTGCATACAGCCTCATCTTATAGGACAGAATGTTTTGCCCGACAACATAGTTTCTTCGGACTGTTCCACAGAGGTTGAGGCTATGAGCTGGGGCGTGACCAACGCATGGTCGTCAAGCACTATTGTTTCCAATCTCAACATCCCGCTTGTAGGGGATTTGGACGGGGACGGCCATCCGGAGATAGTCTGTTTTTCGCTTGCCGGACAGTCTCATTATATGAACGACGGGTATAACGGCAACGTGGGCTACGAAATGCTGGTTTTCGATGGTGTGACGCACCAACTGAAGGCGACGGTGACAATGGATTCTCCTGTTTCAGAATATGATGCGGCATCCTATGGGCTGGTCCGGACTTCCGATGGCAAAGGGCTTATAGTGGTGGCGAGCTGTGACAATCGTTTGCGGGCCTACGACATCACTTCGGCAAATCCTAACACGCCCTATTGGGTCTCGGATGCGGACTACACTTCGGGGACGAACAACTACGCCGCGAATGTGAGTTTCGTGGACTTCAACGGGGACGGGCATCCGGAGGTATATGTGCGCAACAAGGTTTATAATGCCGAAAACGGAAAACTGCTGGCGGAGGCGGCTACCACGAACACCGGGGCGTCGTATGCGCACTACACCCAGTTCACTCATAGGAAATTATCTTCCCCTTTTGCCGCCGATGTATGTGGTGACAGCCGTCCGGAGCTGATACTGGGGAACGAAATCTACGATGTCTCCATCACCAACCTGAACGGGACGGCAGGCAACACCATCACGCTGGCGCAGCAGATCACGCCGCCTGGAGGCGCACCCGTTGACGGAAACGTGCAGGTGGCTGATTTCAACATGGACGGCTACCTTGATGTCCTCATCACCATCAAGAACACAGAGGGACAATCAGGTGCAGTATACTGCTATGTATGGGACGTACACAATGGACAGGTTGGCAATCCGCTCAGTATCAATATAAACCGTTCGGGGAAAAGCATCCCCTTGATAGCGGACATCGACAATGACGGCATGTTGGAGATGGTGCTGCAGTGCGGGGCATCAACGAATCGCCAGATACAGGCCTACAAGTACAATTCAGGCACACAGTCCTTTTCCCTGATGTGGGATATGATCCCCGATGAAGACACCTTCTCGAACAGTTTCACGGCTTTCGATTTCAATCAGGACGGTTTGCTGGAACTGATCATCTGCGACCAATCCACATTGAAGATAGTGAACGGCAGCGGCAAGAGCCATCTCACGCACAACGACACCGTTCCGATGTACGTGTTGAACACGTTCTCCTATTCGGAAACCACCATCATGCAGTATCCCGTCATCGCCGATGTGGATGCTGACGGGTCGGCGGAAATTGTTTCCGTGGGCAGCTCAAAGCTGAACATCCTCAAGTCGTCGGGGCAACCCTGGGCGCCGGCGCGTCCGGTGTGGAACCAATACTTGTACAATGTCACCAACATCAACAAGGATCTGACGGTACCTTCAACGGTGTTTAACAATGCTACTGAGTTTACGGACCCGGACGGTGTGGTGCGCCGCCCGTTCAACAACTTCCTGCAGCAGGCCACCACGTTGGACCAGTACGGGAGGCCGTTCATGGCTTTGGCCAATGCCACGGCGATCCCGGGATACATCACTTACGAAGATAGTGTTTATACATTGACGTATCAATTGTGCAACACGGGTGGCCAGACCCTGTTCCCACCCATACCCTGTTCTTTTTATGCGGAAGAGTACGGTGGAGCATATCTTGGGATGTCAGTTTACAATAACGTAGTTGAGCCTGGGGATTGTGTCACATGCACGATGACGTTCACAGAAGATTTCCTGAGCGCCCATAGTGCGTATCCTGATGTAGATTCTATAGTTTTGGTGGTAAATGCCAATCAGCAAGGGATAGCGCAGAACGGAGGGCTTCAGATGGAATGCGACACCATCGACAATGTGGTCGTCATGCCATTTGTCATCTGTCCAAGAACCACGGTAACGGTGGACATCTGTGCGGGAGAGTCATACTCCGATGGGAATTTTGCCATACCGTCGTCGGAGACAGGGGAAGCGGGGACGTTTTATTACAGTCAAGTGTTTGAGGAGGAGGATTGTGACAGTGTAGTGGTTCTGATGTTGAGGGTTCATCCCGAATATGATATGCAGTTTACGGAGACCATTCTGTCTGGGATCTCATACGACAACCATGGGATATATTTGTCCGCGAGCATGTTAGAGGGGGAGGATCTTATAGACACCACCGTCACATACCAAAGTGTTTATGGTTGTGACAGTGTTGTGCATATCACCATTCAGATAGTCAATAGTAACACCTTGCCCGACAACATGGTAGAGTCGGATTGCACGACCGATGTGTTAGCACAGCCATGGGACGCGCAAGTGCTGCACTCCGCCAACGACATCCACTGTTACTATGTACCGATTGTGGGCGACATTGACGGCGACGGCACGGTGGAAATCGTGGCTGGGAAGGCCGTGACCAACGACCATTACACTACACAGGTGGGTATCTATAGAGGTACGGACTTGCAGCAGATTGGCACCATCAACATTCCCCAGCGGATTTACGCAGGATTCACCGGACCGGTGGCTATTGTTCGCTATCCCGATGGTAACGGAGGCATGCAGGGTGCTATCATCCTGCATTGTTACGACAACAAGCTCCGTTCCTACGACATACATGGGAATCTACTGGCAACCTCTGATGTGAATACACCTTGCGAAGGGGTTGTCTCCGTGACGGATTTCAATTACGACGGCTGGCCGGAAGTTTACATCGGAAATGTGATTTATGATGCAGCCACGCTCAAGCGGCTATGTGCCGGTCCCGCCAATGGCAATATGGGAAGGTCATGGAGAAATGACATCACCGAAATAGGACGAAGTGCCATGCCTTTCGCCGCCAATGTCCTCGGGGACAGCATTCCCGAACTTATCTGCGGTAACACTATCTACAATGTGGATATTGCCAGTAGGACAGACCCGTCGCTCAATCATGTCACCGAACTGAAAACCATAAACATCCCGACCAGAATCCCGCAAGATGGTAATGTAGCTGTGGTGGACTTCAACATGGACGGACAATTGGACGTAATGGTAGTCATTGATAAGTCGGGCAGCAATATCTACGACACCGCATACATATATGCATACGACCCTGTGACAGAGGATATTTTCTTTATCCATAGCCATTACGCCAGAACCATCGGATTCCCCATGGTAGGTGACATCGACGGTGATGGAGATCTCGACATGGTTTATATCGATTATCAGAGTCAGGTCAGCAACTCTCGCATCACCGCCATAACTTACAGTCCGTCATTTGGTTTACAATCCAAGTGGCAGGCCACTCACGCAGATGAATCGGGGCAGACCTCCATGACCCTTTTCGACTTCAACCAAGATGGGATCTCGGAGATTGTTTATCGGGATATGGCCAATCTACGCATCATCAACGGAAGCGGGAAAAGCCACCTGACAGGCAATGACACCATTCCATTCTACAACTTGTACACTAAAAACATGTATGCTGGTACTTGGAAGGAATATCCCGTTGTGGCGGACGTCAACGGAGACGGGGCGGCGGAGATTGTGGTGTGCGGCAAGGTGGGCAGCGGGCTCGGGTGGGTAGGCGGACAACTATGGGTCATTGGCGGCATCCACCCTTGGGCACCGGCGCGGCCCGTCTGGAACCAGTACATGTACAACGTCACCAACATCAACAAGGATCTCACGGTGCTTGTGCCGATTTTCGACAACGCCACCGTATTCACCGACCCGCAGGGTGTGGTGCGCCGCCCGTTCAACAACTTCCTGCAGCAAGCCACCACGCTGGACCAGTATGGGCGGCCGTTTGCGGAGTTGGCGAATCTCTCCATCTCGGGCGAGCCTTCTGTGGAGTTTGAAGGTGACGCGGTTTTTGTGGAAATGGAAGTTTGTAACACAGGCGAGACAGCTCTTTTACCACCAATGTCTGTATCTGTCTATACGGTGTCCGGTGAGTTGGTGCAGACGGAGGTACTTGCGCAGGGACTTTTGCCGAACGAGTGCGTAACCATTGCATTGTCAATAAGTCAAGAAATGATGAGGCAGTTTGACAATCCCTATCCGCTTCGCATAGCCGTCAACGACAACGGGGAGGGTACGGCGCAGTATGGCGGGCTGCAGCCCGAATGCGACACAACGGACAATTTCGCCTACATTGACGGTCGGCCGTGCCAGATGACCGTACCCAATGTCATCACCCCAAACGGAGACGGGATTAATGATGTTTTCGAGCCGCAGTTGGAGGGCGAGTTCGTCAGCATGGGAATGGAGGTTTTCGACCGTTGGGGCAAGCGGGTTTACCGTCAGGAGAGCAAAGAGGCACTGAAATGGGATGCTTCGGGAGTTTCCGATGGGGTGTATTTTTGCGCAATAGAGTTCAGGTGCGCAATTAATGCGAAAAAGTATCAACGGATAAACACGAGTGTGACGGTGGTGAGGTGAATGGGGAAATAATTGTATCTTTGCTGTTTCAATGAATAACCAACGTGCAAATGAAAAAACGGCTGCTGATATGGATTCTTTGCGTATGCTCCTGCACGGTTTCGCGAGCCCAGGCCACTCTGCCCGACAACATGGTGGAGGCGGACTGCACTACGGATGTGGTTCAGCAGCCGTGGGATGCACATGTTTTGATGTCCGCCAACGATATTCATAACTATTTTGTGCCCTTGGTGGGAGATATTGATGGTGATG
>Ga0247608_10003431_pt1 | contig 18472 bp, 18 predicted proteins | sample 176DNAGHGlowgp2_FD_193490 | JGI IMG/M metagenome (GOLD analysis project Ga0247608, IMG submission 193490) | Sheep rumen microbial communities from Palmerston North, Manawatu-Wanganui, New Zealand - 1766 DNA GHGlow gp2 | ecosystem: Host-associated > Mammals > Digestive system > Stomach > Rumen ... | reverse complement strand
TATTAGATATTAATTTTACAGTTTTTAAACTATTTAGTTGAACTTTTTCCATAAGTATATTCCTCCAATAGTGTGTAGTATATGTTAAATATAATTTTTTGTCAATTTATTTTATATAAATTTATAATCATTTGAGGTATAATAAAAATAATGGAGGATATTAAATGAAGAGAAAGAGAAGATTAAAAAAGAAACCAATAGCAGTATTAATATGTACAATAATACTTATAGTTGTATTATCAATATTTATATCAAGAACACTTAAAGAATTAAAATATAGAGAAACTTTGGAGTATAAATTACTTAATCAAGGTTATACTAAAGAAGAAATAAAAATACTAGAAGAAAAAACTAATGAAGAATTTATGAATAGTTTACTTGAAACTGAATATGACAAAATGTATTTAGAAATAATAAATGAAAAATACTATATTAAAGGTAACTTACAAAAATATATAGATTATTATGAAGAACATTTAAATAGTAAATCTTATGAAGTAATAACTACAATAAACGTTGGTGCTGATAGAGATTATTATTCAAATGCAGTTGATAGTGATACATCAAAAGAAAAATTATTATTAGTTAATAAATATTCTAAATTATCTGAAAATTATGAACCAACTGACTTAGTTGATATATCTAATCAATATTCATATGGAGAAAATCAAAAATTAAGAAGCGAAGCATATGAATGGTATATTACCATGTATAATATGGCAAAGAATGAAGGAATAAAAATAATAGTAAATTCTTCATATAGATCTTATAAAGATCAAGATGAAACATATAATTATTACTTAAATAATTACTCACAAGAATATACAGATGCTTATGCTGCTAGACCTGGTTTCTCAGAACATCAAACTGGTTTAGCAGTTGATGTTATAGCACCAGGTTATAATAGAGATACATTTGATCAGTCTGAAGCATATAAATGGTTAGAGAATAATGCTTATAAATATGGATTTATACTTAGATATCCTAAAGGAAAAGAAAAAATTACTGGTTTTAATTATGAACCATGGCACTATAGATATGTAGGTCAAGAGGCTGCTAAAAAAATACATGAAGAAAATATTACTTATGATGAATACTATGCCTATTATGTAGAAAATGTATCTAACTCATAAGCAAATAAAAAGAAGAAAAAGAATTAAAAATGGGGTTATATTTGTAGGAATATTTTTCCTAATATGGTTCTCTTTTGGTTTATATTTAAACTTAACTAATGGAGAAGAAAAAAAATTAGAAAAGATAGGCTATAGTAATATAGAAATAAGTATTATAAAAGATATGTTAAATACTAAAGAAACAAAAATCATATACGAATATCCTTATATGAATAATTTAACTGATATATTACTTAATAAAGAATATAATCAAGAAAATTTAATTAAATATTTAGATTATAATAAAAAATATGAAGATGTAAAAACAAATGAATTAATATATTTAATAAATAATAATTTTGAGAATATAGAATATAATGATTTTAACAAACAAATTATATTCCATAAAAAATTTGAAAAAGATAAAATTGATAGATATTATGAATATTATAATAAATATAAATTAAGTATAGATGATACAATATACGCTGTTAATAATAATTTTGATTTATATAATATTAGATATGATGAAAGATATACTGAATTTATTAATGAAGATTATGCTATAATATCTAACTTAAATAGATATTATTTATATAAAAAATATAATCAAGATAAAAATATTGAAGATATAATAACAGAAGTAAATTGTAACTTAGATAAAGAAGAATATAACTATGATACTAAAGCAGATAAAAGTAAAGGTATATATATATTAGTTAATAAATATTATTATTTAGATAATGATTATGAACCTAATAATCTAGTTAAAATAGATAAAAAATTAGGTAGAGGTAAAATGAATGAAGAAGCATATAATGCATATAAAGAAATGTATGAGGATGCTACTTTAGATAATGTATATTTATATATTAATAGAGCATATACTAAATATAAAGAGCAAAACAAATTATATAGAAGTAATAAATCATATTATGAAAAAGCTGGTTTTAGTGAAGCACAAACTGGTTTAGCTATTGAAGTATCATATAATAAATGGTTAGATGATAATGCATATAAATATGGGTTTATACTTAGATATCCGAAAGATAAAGAATATTTAACTGGTTATTATAAAGATAATTATTATAGATATGTTGGTACAGAAGTAGCAGAATTTATATATAAAAATAATATTTCATATGAAGAATATTATTCATACTTTATAGAACAAAAATAAAACACTAAAAAGTGTTTTATTTTTTTATTAATGATTTAGCATAAAATATACCATTATTATCAAAACAATTTAATTTAATAAGGTAACTTAATTCAAATAATATTTTACAAAGAAGCATTTTATGTATTCCTTCAACTACATCATAACAATTACCATTCTTTAGTAAAAGTATAGAATTAAATGTGACAATATTTTTTGCATTATTAAGTCCATTTAAAGACATTATTTTACCAATTAATTCCACTAAATTAATATCATTTAATGAATATAATGTTTCATATAATGTATCTCTTTGATACTTAGGATTAGAAGTACCTTTTATTTCTGAATAACTGGTAAATATAGTATTGGTATAATAATCATTTTCAATATAATTTTCTATATTATGCATATTAATACATTTTAATACAGGAACTATATTTTTTAATTGTTCTTGTGTAGCATTTAAATTATTAATAGCATAAAAATATAATGCTGATTCAATATCATTAGTTTCAATGTAACCATTTTCAAATAAGGAATAAGGATATGTTCTAATTAAATAATCATAAGCTTGCCACTTTTCTTTAGTTGAATCTAATTTTAAATTTTCTTCTGTATTTTTTATTGAATTAGAATAATTTCTTTTAAATATATCAAATCTATTACTCATTTCATCTCTTTTAGCAGCAATTCTTTTTTCAATTCTTAAATCAAGAGTTGTTGATTCTAATTCTCTTTTTACATAATATAAAGAATCTGGTAAATAATTTTTATCAACTACATATTTTTTAAAACTGTCTGCAACTAAGTCGATATTACTAATTCTCATATTACTCCCCTACTTTTATTTCAATAGCAAGAACTCCATATTTTTCTTGTTCTTCTTTTGAATAAAATTTTTCCATCTTTTTATAAGTAAAATCTTCATCTACTCCTAATGTTTTTATATCAAAATTATCAAATATTTCTTTAAAACTAGAATAGTGATATAAATTAGTTATTGTTGTTTTAAGTATTTCACCATTAGCTCTATTTTCAAATTCTAATATATCTCCTACTTGTAATAATCTTCTTTTTTCATCATTAAGTCTCATTTCAATGGTTTTTGAACCATTCTTAATTCTATTATAATATATTTCATCTAAGTGCATTTGTTGTTTCATAATATCCCTCTTTTCTCATATATTATCATAAACTTAGTATTAGTTCAAATTAAAAACAGATAAAATTATCTGTTTATAAAACCGCTACATTTACCACAATCATTATTTATAATTTGATTTTCTTCTGAACAAGTATATCTTGGTGTATATGTATGATTATAAATATGTCTATTTATTACATGAGTATGTATTGGACATACATGTGGTACTTCATGATAAAAATCTTTTTGAACACATTTATTTATTGTTGGCTCAATTACTTGCTCAGTAAATTGTCTATTACAACAACCATTATTTTGTTTCATAAAACTTTGATTAAACATTATTAATCCCCCTTATCTAATCTATGATATGTATATTAGATAAAAAGGAATGTACTAATGTCATAAATAAACTTCTTTTATAAACCAAAAATTTTCATAAATTGACTTTCTTCTTCATTTAATTGCTCTTTTAATTCTATTAATTTTTCTTCACTAAATTGTTCTATATAATCTGTTTCTATATCTATATCTCTAGGAGAAATATAAAGACCAATAGTTTCAATCATATATTTATATATAGCTTTAATATCAGTATCATTAAATATTCCAACAATCTCTTCTTTAGCTATTTGATCAGGAACAAAATATCTAAAATCATTCATTATTGAACAAGAATTAAACGTTAAAATATCATTTAAAGGAATTTTAAATAATATTAACTTAGAATACTTAGAATCAGAAGATGCTAATATTATACTTGATGTTAAATTTATAAATGGACTCATTCCAGTTTTATTTTCTAAATCAGTTAGTAAAAATGGGCTTTGATTAAAATCTTTTACCTTTTTTCCATGCATATAAAATGGGGTTTGTATTCCATTCTCATCACCTGGTTCATATTCTTTAAACAAATATATATATCCATCCTTAACCAGGTTAACATTAATAATCATTCTATCTTCATATAAATCATGTGATCTATCAATACTATAATCTGATTTTTTTTCTATCTTTCCCCTATTTCTCATTGATAATTTTTCTAAATATTGTCCATATAATTCTGATTCTGAATAATATCTACAAATAAATTTTGATGTAATTTTATAAATATCCATTATTTTTAACTCATTAATATCATCAAAAGGTACCCCTATATCTCTTGGTACAATATTTAGATTAATTGTACCAAGTAAATATTCATATATTTCTTTTATTTGATCAAATTCAAATATTTTTACTATTTCTTCTTTAGAAATATAGTCGGCAACTAAATATTCTTCTTCTAATGTAGATATTTGATTTCTATAAATATAAATATCTTCTACTGGTATTTTTACTAAATATATTCTAGTCATATTAGAATACATAGAAGCTGCAATAGCACTACTTGTTAATGATATAAATGGTGTATCAAATTCTTCTGTATGATACTTTGCTACTAAATCTAAAGACTCATTTACATCAGATAATTTAATACCTTTATCATATTTTCGAGATTTAAAGCAAGTATCACCACTACTATCTCCTCTAAATAAATATATATACCCATCTTTAACTAAATTATTATTTATTGGTCTACCATTATATATATTATGTGTTCTCATAACTCACCTACTTTTTTAATACAAACCCATTATCATATTCTCCAGGATTTCCTTTTATAATTAAATTAGGATTAAAATAACTATCATCTTCTAATGAATTAAAAATAGCATTACCATCTATTCTAACAAGTTTACTAAGTCCATAGGAACTTTTTAAATTTGCAAACATAGCATCTCCCTTAATATACTCTAATGAAGGTAAACCTTCTGCTGATTCTAAAAAATCACCCCATGCATCAGAGAATATTATTTTTAAATTAGGATAATTACATTTTGATTCATTTGGGAAGAAAAATGTAGTTATTACAGTTTTATCATTTATTTCTCCCTGTTCTAATGCTATTAAATCTATTGGACAATTATAATACTTAGATAAATCTTTCTTAATATCAGTTTTTTCTCTTAGTATATTTAATTTATATTGATAATTTGAGAACAATACTTCATCTAAGTTATAATTTATTTCATATAATAAATCTATATCATCTATTGATAATTCTTTTTTTATTTTTAATTTTTGTTCTATTTCATATAATTTATCTAGTAGTAATAATTCACTTTGTAAATAATCAGCATTATCAAAATCATTCATCTTTTCTCTTAATATATCTAGAAGTTCAAATTCTATATTGCCATAGGATTCTCTTCCTATAATATTTACTATTTTATTATCAATTATTTCAAGACATATTCTAGGGATGGTATAATTACCATCTTTATCAATAGAATAATATATTATTTTTTTAGTATCATCTTCTAAAATAGATTTAGGAAAATAACTATTTATTTTTTTTGTTTCATTTTCATATGAAGACCATATTCCAGAAATACCAAAATTTTCTAACTTATTTAAAGTAATATTAGTATTAATATATTTTTTAATATCTTCTGGTATTTTAGAATAATCAATATAAAAACTAGTTAAATCAAAATTAGTAAATTCTTCTATAAAGCAATTATCTAAATAATCTAATTCTTTAATACTTTCTAATATATATTCTTCTATATCTATAAAATCTTTGTTATGTAGATATTCTTCTATATATGTATATTTAATTATATATACTACAATATCTTTATATAATTCTTCATTAGATAATATTAATTCATCTAATACATTTTTTATAAAATCACCTAAATAACATTTATAAGTAAATTGACTTTTTAACATCATAAATACTTGTATAAAAGTTGATAATGATTTAATTTTAATATTAGATATTTTAGTTAATATTTCATTATCTTTAATATACTTTTTATATCTTTGTTCTTCTACTTCCATATTTGGATGTAATTTTAATACTACATCCATTATATTTTTAGTTTTTATATTTTTAAATGATAAATACTCATTATAATCTTCAATATCATTAACCATATAATAATCTTTGTCTACATAATAACTTAAATCATTATCAATAATATATGATAAAACTTCACCTAAAAATCTATATTGTTCTGCTTCTAAGCCTTCATAAATAATATTATAATCTTCATTTTCTATTAAATTAATTAAATCTGAAAAACAATTTTCTTCTTCATTTTCAAATGTTACATTTTTTAATGGTATCTCTAATAAATAATAATATGTTGTAGCAAGCATCATAAAATCTTCTTTAAAATTTGAGTCATAATCATCTATAATTTCTAAAATATAATTTATTCTCTTATAAAAGTTTTCTTCATTATCTCTATTTATTGTGTCGTCAGGATATTTTTCTAATCCTTCTAAATAAAAGTGCAACAAGAAATTTCTCATATCATGTAAAGTATTCAAAGAAACCACCTCAAATAATACGTTATATTATATCATTAATACTAAAAAAAATATACTAAAAAAGTATATTTTAAAATAACCCTCCATAATTCAAATTAAACTTTTCATAATTACATTTTCCATCAGATGTACAATATTCAATTCCAATTTCAAAATCATGCTTAAAAGTACCTTTATCAGGAATTTCTATATCATATTTAGTACATTCTTCATTAACATCTATACATACTTGTTGTACTTCATGAAATGTTAATACCTCAAGTGGATTTTTTAAACTATTTAATTTATTAGTATTATTTAATTTTTTATATTCTTTACCACCAAATTTAACTATTAAAGTTTCTTTCTTTAAATAATCAATAGCTTTAGTTTGCATAATCTCTGTTACTAAGATAGATTTTTTATCTTCCTTAAACACTGCTCTTCCTAATTTAAATGAAAAATGTTTACTTTTACCTGTAAATTTATAATCAGGTTCATTAAATTCTTCTCCATATTTACTTAAATCAGTTTTAGCTGTTTTAGAATCCATAAATTTAAATGTTCCAACTACAAAGGTGGTTATTATACCACCTACTATTATAACTGCTAAAAAAATAGGTATTACACTTTTAAATATTTTCATAACATACTCCTCTAACTAATTATCCTTATATTTAATATTATAACATATTTAGTTTATACAAAAAAGATTATATTTTTAATATAATCTTATTTTATATTTATATATTAAATTATATATTTTATTTATTATTTCTCTTTTTTTCTTCTTCCTTCATTAGTTTAGTATATGCTACCTTGCCTACTAATGTTTTTGGTAATTCTTTTCTTATTTCATATTCATAAGGCCATGAGTATTTTGCTAGTTTTGATTCACAATACTTTCTTATTTCATTAATTACCTTTTCTGGATTTTTTACATCTTTATTTAATACTATAAATGCTTTAGCAACCTCATGTTTATACTCATGTGGAATACCAATTACGCATGATTTTAATACGTCAGGATGTTTTTCTAATATATTTTCTATATAAGTAGGATATACACAATAACCAGAACTCACTATCATTCTTTTTAGTCTTTGTTTATAGTATACAAATCCATCTTTATCCATAGAACACATATCACCAGTATGTAACCATGTATTTCCATCTTTATCTGTAGTTAAAGTATTCTTGGTTTCTTCTTCATTATTTAGGTAACCTTTCATAACCGTAGGACCACAAATAACAAGTTCTCCTTCTTCACCATACTTAACCTCTTTTAAAGTTTTAGGTTTAACTATCATATAGTATGTATCTGGATAAGGAAGTCCAATACTACCTTCTCTAAACATCTTTTCAGGTGTTAAACAACTAGCTGAAGAACATTCTGTTAATCCATATCCTTCACGCACCTGAATATTAGCTCCATGCTCATGTAAGAAATTATCAATCTTTCTTTTTAAATTAATTGATAATGTATCCCCTCCAGATATAACACATTTTAAATATGATAAATCCATTCCTCTAAATCCATCATTAATAAGTAATGCTTCATATAATGTAGGTACACCTATTAATACCTGTGGTTTATATTTCTTTAGTAACTTATCAAATGTTTTAGCACTAAATGTAGGTAGTAATATACTAGTACCACCAAAATACTGAATTGTATGTATACATACACCTAATCCAAACCCATGAAAAATTGGCATTACAGCCAAAGCCTTATCTTTAGGTTTCAAACAATGACAAGATTCAAAACTTTGCATAGCAAGAGCATTAAAATTTAAATTAGTAAGCTCTATCCCTTTAGGAGTACCAGTAGTACCACCACTATACAAAATACAAGCAGTCTTACTACCATCAAAATTACTATCTATATCTTCTTTATATTTATGTCCTAACTTAATAAAATCTTTCCATTTTAATGTACTATTATTCTCTTCTAATACTAGTTTTCTACCCTTAGTTAAATTATAAGCTACTCTAAGATAATAAGGCATACTATTACCTGGTGAAACCAGGATAATATTATTAAGTTTAGTCTCTCCAAATATATGGTTAATCTTATTAAAAGCAACATCAATTACTATAATATATTTACTCTTAGTTAAATTAACAAAATATTTAATTTCCTCTTCACTTGATAATGGATGAATTAAGTTTGCAACTGCACCTATTTTATTAAGTGCATAAAAACTAATTATGGCTTCAGGGGTATTAGGCATACATATACTTACTGTATTATTTTCTTTTACACCTAACTTTTTAAATGCTTTAGCACATTCATCAATTTGTTTTAAAAATTGTTTATAGGTTTTCTTAGTTCCATAATAATTGTAGCTAATATTATTTAAATGCTCCTTAGCTGTCTTTTCTAATAAATTATATAATGATATGTCTGGATATTCTAAATGAGGTTTTACTCCATCATAAAATTCATACCATGGTGTCTTAATATTTCTCTTCATAAATTCACTACTCCAAATAAATTATAGCAAAAAAAAGACACGTATTACAATGTCTTTATATTAAATATTTCATATAAACTATTTATGATTGGATGGTTGGATACAACCATCTTATTAGCACCCCTAACCATTAATCTAGTGTCTAAACCTTTAGAGGATGCTATATCAAGTAATGATTCATTATCATCTATAAATAAACCTTCACCAGGATTAATTCTAAAATCTTGAATAGGATAATCAAAGAAAATTCCATCTTTTTTTTCACAACCTACTTCACTTGATACATATATTTTTTTAAAATATTTATCTAATCCTTTTTCTTTTAATATTCTTCTTACACAAGGCCAATTGTCTGTTAACATTAATAATGTATATTTACTACTTAGTTCTATTAATTCTTCTTCTATATTTGGATAAAATGTATATTTACTAGAATTATAAGTAATATCTTCTGCTATTTTTTGAATTATGTCTCTACTCGCATCATATCCAATACTATTTAAAATATTTTGATAGAATTCAAAAAACATCAAATATTCTTCTTCCTCTGTCCTAACTCTTCTAGATAAAATTGAATCAAAAAACTTTGCTTTTTTATTAAATTCACTAATATCAATTTTATTCATATCTATAAGTTCAATAAATTTTGGTGTAATAAACCAATTACCTGTAGTAGGAGCCGCAATTACTTTTCCAAAATCTAAAATTATATATTTAATATTATCCATATTTAACACCCTCTATTTATTAATAGTATATCATAAATTAGAATTATTTTACATTATTTGCTATAATACAAAATCAAATGAGGTGATATCATGTTAAAAATTAATCCTAAACTTGTAAATAAATCATGGAAACCATTTGTACTTCAAAAAAAAGTAAAATTAGAAATAAAAAAAATAAATACTAAATTAAAAAATATAAAATATACACCAAGTGATTCAAAAGTATTTAGATTTTTAAATATAGATTTAAACAAGGTAAAATATATTATTGTAGGAATGGATCCATATCCGGGAACTTATATAAACAAAAATGGCAAAGTTAAAAATATTGCTAATGGTAGATCTTTTGAACCAGCAAATTATGATTCATGGTTAGATAAAACAAAAAACTCTTCAATTAATAATATATTAAAAGCAATATATATAAATGAAACTGGTATTAAAAATATAGGAATAGAAAGTATTAGAAAACAAATTAAAGGTGGAAGTTTCTATATACTTCCACCTCATGAATTATTTGATTACTTAGAAGAACAAGGTATACTATTTATTAATTATTCGTTAACAGTAACAAAGGGATATACAAAAAATAATTCAGGAAGTCATATTAAATATTGGAAAAATTTTTCTAAAATGTTAATTGAATATATAGATAATAATTTTACTGTAGAATGGGTATTACTAGGTGAACATGCTAAAGGATTAAAAAAATATATAACTAATAATCCTACTATAGAAGATGTACACCCTAGAAAAATAGAATTTTATACTAATAATAAGTGTTTAAAAAAGATAAAGAATATAGATTATACAGGTAAAGGGGCTAAATAATAGCCCCTTATTTTATTAAAATAAATATAAGTATTGTAAAAATAATAGATACTAATATAGTTATAACCATCTCTTTATAACTCTTATAATATTCTATTAAAATAATAGATATATTGTCTTTTCCACCATTCTTTAAAGCATAATTAAGTAATTTATCTCCAATATATTTTATATTATTATCATGCTTTAAAAAATAATCTATTTCATTAATTCCTACTTCTTTAGTAAGACCATCAGAACATATAAGTATTTTACCTTTATTCTTTAATTTAAAAGATTTATTTTTTATATTTAAATTATTACATCCTAAATAATTATTTAACATATTATCATTTGAATCATGTTCTACTATTTTTACTAATTTATTATCATCTAAGATAAATATAGGGCTATCTCCTACTTCATAAATATCAATTCTATTTTTTGATAATTTTACAATACTAGCAGTGGTTCCCATATTTGTATTATTATTCTTATTATATTCTAATATATTATTATTTATTATATTAAGTATATCATTTATATTTTTATCTTTATTTTTACTTAGTATGTTACTAGAAATATAGGAGGCTAATTGCCCGTTGGACAAGCCTCCTATTCCATCAAAAACGGCATATATATTATTAACTAATTTATTAGTTTTAATTTTATAATTATTTATGCCTTTATTATTTTCACTTAAATATAAGCCATTACAATATATATTATCTTGATTTACATTTGATATTAAACCTATATTAACAACAACATAATCTTTTATATATATCATTATGCATTCTTTCTTTTAATATATTTAAATATTTCCATAACAACTATTACTGGTAAAGATACTAATACTAATAATAACATTTTATCCAATGATATACTATGTGTTTTCATTATTTCACTTAAGAATGGTACTTCCATAATTAATACTTGAAGTCCAATTGCAGAGAATACAGCGAATGGTACAAACCAGTTACTAAATAATTTAATTTTAAATATAGATTGTTTTTCACTACGACAGTTAAATACATGTATATTTTGCATAAATACCATTAAAGCCATAACATATCCACGAGCATATTCTGGATCCATATTAGTACCTTTAATTAAATATACCCATACTCCAAATACTATTAAACCAATGAATAATCCTGATAATAATATTTCTTGTATTAGTAATTTATCAAATAATGATTCTTTTGGATTTCTTGGTTTTTCTTTCATAACATTTACTTCACCTTTTTCAAAAGATAAAGCTAAATCTTGTAAACCATCAGTAACTAAATTAAGCCATAATAATTGTACTGCTAAAAGTGGTATAGGAAGACCACATACAATAGAAAGTGTAAAGAATAGTACTTCTGCTAAACCACAAGAGATTAACATATATACTACTTTTCTTATGTTAGCATATGCATTTCTACCCTCTTCAATTCCTGATACAATAGACATAAAATTATCATCTATAATAATCATATTACTTGTTTCTTTAGCAACATCAGAACCACTTCCCATAGCAATTCCTATATTAGCAGCTTTAATTGCAGGAGCATCATTTACTCCATCTCCAGTAACAGCAACAAATTCACCATTACGTTTATATGCTTCTACTATTTCTAATTTTTGTATTGGAGTAACTCTTGTAAATACTCTTTTACTATTAACAAACTCTTGGAAAGATTCTTTTCCTTTTTTTAATTCTTCTTCTATTTCTACTCCAGTAGTTACTTCTTCAAACTTATCTGTTAAACCTAAATCACGAGCTATAGAGAATGCTGTTAAAGGATGATCTCCAGTAACCATTACAACTTTAATTCCTGCATTAGCACATTCATCAATAGAATTTTTTACTTCTTTTCTAATTGGGTCTATAAACCCAACTAATCCTAAGAACACTAGTTTAGGTACATCTTCTTTTTCATAATATTCTTTTTCCTCAAAATTAGTAGATTGATTAGCAGCTACTGCAATTACTCTATATCCATCTTTAGCTAACTCTTCATTTTGAGCTTGTATTTTTTCTTTATCCAATGGTGATATTTTATCACCATTTATCATACTATCACAAAATTCAAATACTGTATCTACAGCACCTTTAACAGAACATCCATTTTTACCATTCTCATTAAAGAATACTGCTGAATATTTGTTTTCAGATTCATATGGAATACTAGCTACTTTAGTTATATTAGAAGTATCTACTTTAGCTTTCTTTCCAAGTGCTAAAAATGCTATATCAATACTATCTCCATAACTATTCCATACACCATCTTGTAAAACTAATCCTGCTTCATTATTTAATACACCCATTATAGAGATTGTATTAACAATATCCATATTTTGCTTTTCACCTTCGATGGTTCCTTCATCATTGTACCCAGTTCCTGATATTTCATATTTAGAACCATCTGGTAGTATTATCTTTTTAGCTGTTTGTTCATTAACAGTTAATGTACCAGTTTTATCACTTGCTATAACAGTACAACTACCTAAGCTTTCTACAGCGTTTAATTTTTTTACTATAACATTTCTTTTACCCATTCTACTAGATGCTATTGTTAGTGCTAAAGTAAGAGATAAAGGTAAACCTTCAGGCATTGCTGATACTGCAAGTCCTACTACTGTCATAAATACTTCTTCAATGTTAGTTCCAGCTAAAGTTAATACACCTACTAGTATAATTGCTATTGCAACTATCATTATACTTATTTGTTTTGTAAATTTACTCATTCTTATAGTAAGTGGAGATGGTGTTTCTTCTGTATTAATAACTTTAGTAGCAATTTTACCTATTTCAGTATTACTTCCAGTATTAGTTATTACTACTGTTGCACGACCTGTTATTACACTAGTACCAGCGAATACCATATTTTTAGCATCACTAATACTATTTTCTTTAGTAGCAGGCATTGCATTTTTATGACTGGCTAATGATTCGCCAGTTAATACTGCTTCTTCAATAGTTAAATTACTACAAGTTAATATACGTGCATCTGCAGATACTTTTGTACCAGATTGTAATAATACAATATCTCCCACTACAAGTTCTGAAGCGTCGATTTCTTGTTCTTTTCCATTACGTATTACTTGTGCTTTAGCTTTAATCATATCAGCTAATGCTTCTGCACTTTTATTTGCTCTCCACTCTTGTACAGTACCCATAATCGCATCTACCATTATAATAAATACAATTGCAATAGCATCAGTATATTCATGTATTAAAAATGATAGTACTGCTGCTATTATCATTATTACTGTAATAGAATTAGCAAATTGCATTAAAAATATTTTTAATATACTATCTTTCTTCTTTTTTGGTAATTCATTTAGTCCATATTTTTCTAATCTTTTATTTACTTCTTCTGTTTTTAATCCATCTAAAGAAGAATCTAATTCTTTTAATATTTCTTTTTCATTCATTGTTTGATAATTTTTCATTATATATTCTCCTTTTTGTTAATTAATCTTAAAATTGTTTTAATTTTAAATAACATTTATTCTACCTATTTATAATATTTTATCATATTTCTTCTTTTAAAACAATAAACAAAAAAAGAAGAATCTCTTCTTTATTCGCATGTAAATAATAATAATAATTTCTCAATTAATTCGTGAGAATTTATTTTTTGTAACTCAATTCCATTTTCTGTTTTACTAATTTCAAAAAAATCAATTTTAGAATTTTCTTTCTCTCCTCTTAAAGTATAACAAAAATCATGTTCACCGTATTTTTTTATATCACAAACACAATAATCTTCACCATCAAGTGTTAAAATATGTCCAACTTCTATCATTTATTTCACCAACTTTCTTTTTACCAAGGCCATAATTGTGCTAGTTTTTTTCCTCCATCTACAATAGAGCTACCAATAGATTTACCAAAATTATAAATAGCAGTACCAGTTTCTTTGGCCATATCTGCTAAACTAGAAACAATGTAATCCGTGAATCCCTCAATATTTTTTACAACATCTGCACCAATATTAAGAACATCATCCCAATGTTCATAAATAAATCCTGCTATAACAGAGCCTGCTAACTGTCCGATAAAGCAACCAATTTTTTGTCCTATATAAGCTCCAGCTACTCCACCTATTAATCCTCCTATTGCCGTTCCTATTGCACTTCCTGCAATATAACCTACAGTTGCTCCTGTTGCTTCTGCTAAAAGTTTCTTAGCATCCTCTTTTACGAATGTAGTAAAACCAGTAGTAAAACTTCCTGATTGATACCAATGTTTACATATACTTATTAAAGAACCACATGCAAAATAGAATACCCCGTTCTTAACACCATTTGCAACCATACCTGCTTTTGTTATATTATATACATTTTTTGAACTTCCTGCTGCTCTTTCGAATCCACCTTCTTTTAATATATCAGCTCTCATTGATTGACCATTTGCAGAAATAATTCCTCTTTTAACCTCTTGAGTAGCAAACTTTTCCGCTAAAACATTCAATTGTTTTTGAGCAGAATTTGTATATAAAGATGTTACTGCCTTATCAATTGGCAAAAATTTTACCATTGCCTCTTTTGAGGTATTTATAATTGTTGAAAATATTCCACCTCCTGTAGTAAAACTTCCTGTTGCAGTTGAAATAATTGGAGCCAATTTTTTTGAAAGATTGGAAATAAATTCATCTCCATAGTTTTGCGCTATTATTGCTAATTTATCAAATGATATTGACAAAGCTTTTTTTTGCAATGTTTTTAATATTTTTTTTGTATACTTATTATCTACCCAATAAAAAGTATCAAAATCTTCAAATGGATCTTCCGCTTTTATTTTATTTGAAGAAGCTACATTTAAATCGGCATTAATATTTTGAGAATTAATATTTAATCTATTTGAATAATTCGCACCATTTAAAACTAATCCACCAGTAACATTATTTACCTTCAAAGAATTATATGCCATTATTTTTCACTCCTATCTATTTTTTTCATTTTCTAAATCATATTCTAATCTTTTATTATTTCTAAAATAATCTCTTACTTGTAATGCTATATTTGCGAATCCACTTAACCCCATATATGCACCTATTACACTTGCTCCAATTATTGCAGCTGGAAATGAAGCAATACCTGTTACAACAGTTGCTGCTGGAATAGCTACTCCTCCAGCAATTAAAGCAGAACATGTTAATATTCCTTTTCCTAATTTAGCTTTTGCTTCATCTTTAGGAAGAGTTACCATTTCTTCCTCAGTAAGACAATACTTTCCAATTTTTTTATCATAATATGCCATATATATACCACCTATTCTATATATTAATTTTACCATATATTCTGATTTTTTTTCAATAAAAAAGCAAGATTAATCTTGCTTACATTTTAAATGGCATTTTGCCATTTTTAAATTGTTTCATCATTTTTTTCATTTCTTCATACTGTTTAAGTAGTCTATTAATTTCTTCTACAGGTCTATTACATCCTTTAGATATTCTAAGTTTACGACTATTTTTTAAACATTCTGGATTTCTTCTTTCATATGGTGTCATAGATAACATTATTGCTTCTATATGAGCCATATCTTTAGGATCTACCTTAATATTCTTTGCTTCCTTTGGTATACCAGGAATTAATTTTATTATCTTTTCAAGAGGTCCTAATTTCTTTACTTGCTTCATCATAGATAAGAAATCTTCTAAATCAAATTTACCTTCTTGCATCTTCTTAGCTGTTTTCATAGCTTCATCTTGATCTATTACTTCTTCAGCTTTTTCTATCATAGTCATTAGGTCACCCATACCAAGTATACGAGTAGCCATTCTATCTGGATAGAATTCATCTAATCCATCCATTTTTTCACTTATACCTATAAACTTAATTGGTACATTAGTTAAATGTCTAATAGAAAGTGCAGCTCCACCCCTAGTATCACCATCTAACTTAGTAAGTATAGCACCTGTAAGTGGTAAACTATTATTAAATCCTTCTATAACATTAATAGCATCTTGTCCAACCATACTATCTATTACAAGTAATATTTCATTTGGATGTACATTATCATTAATATTATTTAATTCTTGCATTAATGCTTCATCTATATGAAGTCTACCAGCAGTATCTATTAAAACATAATCAAATTTATTTTCTTTTGCATATTTAATAGCATTCTTACTTATTTCTACTGGGTCCCCTTTACCCTCAGAATATACTTCTATATCTAATTGTTTACCAATAGTTTTTAATTGGTCAATAGCAGCAGGTCTATATACATCACATGCTACTAAAAGAGGTTTTTTCTTATTTTTCTTTCTTAATCTAAGTGCTAATTTACCTATAGAAGTGGTTTTACCACTACCCTGTAAACCTACCATCATAAGTATCGATGGATTACCGCTAGTATATAGTGGAGCTTGTTCTCCACCAAGTAATTCTACTAATTCATCTTTTAATATTTTAACAAACATTTCACCAGGTTTAAGTGATTTGGTAACTTCTTCTCCTAGTGCTTTTTCTTTAACATTATTAATAAATTCTTTTACTACTTTATAGTTTACGTCTGCTTCTAGTAAAGCAAGTCTAATTTCTCTTGTTACTTCACTAATATTATCTTCAGTTATTTTTCCATAACCTCTGATTTTGTTAACAGCATTTTGTAATCTATCTCCTAAACTTTCAAACATATAATCACCTATTTACCATTATAACATTTTAAATACTTAAAAATCTATATTTTTTTACTACATATCATTATTATTGGTTAATTCAATACCATATATATTGCTTTCTATCTTAATATTTTGTTTACTATAAGAATATTTAGTACTAATTATATAGTTATTATATTTATTATCCTTAGTATAATTATTATATTCATTATTATTAATACTATCATCATTAGAATATAATTTTGTAAATTTATATTCCTTTAAAGGTGCTAAAGTATGTGTTATATTATTATCTTTTATACTATTTAATACTTTTTCATCACTTATAAATAGAAAATAATAAATATAATCATCTTTATTGTAAGATTCAAGTATAAATTCATTTAATTCCTTTGTATACTTTTCTATTTTAGATATATCTTTTATATTAATTAATATAGTAAAATCATGAGATGAATTAGATTCAAAAGATTTATAAATAGTTCCTTTTATATCATTTTCATCCATTATTCTTTTAGAATTATATAATAAATCATTATTTAATTTACTATTTTTATTATTATACTCATAAGTATCTCTAAATTCTATATCTTTATATTCATCCTTATCTTTATTAGTATATGCATCAGTATACACAGCTTCAAATTCTACACCATCACTTGTTTTACACTTTACTATATATTTTTGAGCACCTTTAATTAGTCTTTTACTTAAACAACTTCCATCTATACTTCCATTACAGTATGATACATCACGTATTTCTACATCTATTATATCTACTTCAATATTATATTTATTTCTTAACTCATCAGTAGTATATTCTTTTACTTCCTCTAATGTTTTTTTCTTACTTTCATCTACATAGCCAACAGTCTTAGTACATCCCGCTAACATAAAAGATAATACCACAAAAATAATTAATAAGTTTTTTTTCATTTTTATCACCTATAATTAGTATATCAAAAAAATTTTTTCAGGTATATAAATATTATTTATTCTAATAATATATATGGTGATTATATGTCTTACTTACTTATATTTATATCAAAA
>Ga0247608_10003430_pt1 | contig 18473 bp, 13 predicted proteins | sample 176DNAGHGlowgp2_FD_193490 | JGI IMG/M metagenome (GOLD analysis project Ga0247608, IMG submission 193490) | Sheep rumen microbial communities from Palmerston North, Manawatu-Wanganui, New Zealand - 1766 DNA GHGlow gp2 | ecosystem: Host-associated > Mammals > Digestive system > Stomach > Rumen ... | reverse complement strand
ATGTGCGGCAACGGTAAGGCTTACTTCGAGGGCGTGAAGATTGTCAACGAGGAGCGCTCAAGCGCCACTATCTCGGCCAACTCCGAGCTCTACGTCTACAACAACTGCGTCGTCGAGAACAATGCCGGCTCCTACAACTTCGGACGTGCCTGGAGCGACCATCCCGTCTGCATTTGGCTCAACACCACGCTGATGGACAACGGCGAGAAGCTCGTTGCCACACGCTGGAACCCCAGTGGCATCAACTGCGACTACAGCAAGGCCGGCGAGTATGGCACGAAGGATGCCAGCGGAACGGACATCACGCCCGCTACCAACGTCGTCACCTTCGCCAAGGAGAACACCATACTCGAGACCATCCTCACCGCAGAACAGGCTGCTGTGTACACCATCGACTATACCTTAGGAGCATGGGCCACAGAGGCGCAGCAGCTGGCTGCACAGGTGGAAGCTCCCGCCGCTGAGCTGAAGGACGGCGTCATCAGCTGGACACCGGCCAACAACGGGGCCATCGCCTACATGATCTGCAAGAACGGTGAGTTCCTGGGCATCACTACCGAGAACTCGTTCGTGGTGGAGGCTGTTACTGACGCTGGTTCAGAAGCTGCACCCCGCAGAGCAGAGAGCGAAGTTGTGTATACCATCCGCGCTGCCAACAGCCGTGGCGGATTCGGCGAACCCGCTACCGTCACTAACACCACCGGCATCAACACGGTGAAGAACGCTCTGAGCGAGGAAGGCGAGATATACAACCTGCAGGGTGTCCGCGTGAACAACGCCACAAAGGGTGTCTACATCGTAAACGGCCGCAAGGTCGTTGTTAAATAAGAGAGGTGTATATAAGACAAAATTAAGTAATACACCTTAATAAATATTAAAGGGGCGGCATACTAAAAAGTGGGTATGCCGTCCTTTTGTTTAATATCCGCAAACGTTTGCGAAAAAAAGGATATGCAACATTTGGCTATCTTAATTATTCTTCGTATCTTTGCGGGCAGAAAAATATATTTTTTTGTTAAATTCTTAAAAACTACTAATTTATGTCTGTTAAAATCAAGAGTATGCGAAGTGCGCTTTTGCTGACATTCCTATTGTTTGTAGGCAGCATTACCGCACAGACCGTTACTGGTACGGTGAAAGATGCCACGGGTGAGGCCGTCATCGGAGCCACTGTCCAGGAACAAGGTACCCAGAATGCAGCAATTACCGACTTCGACGGTAATTTCTCATTGAAGGTATCGGGAAACAAACCCATCGTCATCTCATACATCGGTATGAAGACCCAGACGATTGACGTAAAGGGGAAGAGCCGCATTGACGTCGTCATGGAAGACGACAACACCACCCTCGAAGAGTTGGTGGTCATCGGTTACGGCTCAGTAAAGAAGAAGGACTTGACGGGTTCGGTTGCCACCGTAGGCAGCGAGGCCCTGCAGGCCGTTCCTGTTGCCAATGCCTCTGAGGCACTGACCGGTAAGATGGCCGGTGTGCAGGTGACGACCACTGAAGGTTCTCCTGACGCAGAGGTGAAGATTCGCGTGCGTGGTGGTGGTTCTATCACGCAGTCGAACGACCCCCTTTACATCGTTGACGGCTTCCCCGTGGAGAGTATCAGCGATATTCCTGCCAACGACATTGAGGACATCACCGTGCTGAAGGACGCTTCGTCGACCGCCATCTATGGTAGCCGTGGTGCTAACGGTGTTATCTTGGTGACCACCAAGAGTGGTAAGGAAGGCAAGGTGAAGGTGAGCTACAACGCCTACTACAGCTGGAAGCAGATTGCCAAGACCTACGACGTACTGAACACTTACGAGTATGCCAAGTGGCAGTATGAGTATGCCCTGTTGTACAACAATGGCGATGCCAGCAAGATAGACCACTACACCGACAAGTTCGGTAACTATCAGGACTTAGATCTCTATCGTGGTCTCGAGGGCAACGACTGGCAGGACCTGACCTACGGACGGACGGGTCACACCTTCAACCACAACATTAACATCAATGGCGGTACCGAGGGTATCAAGTATGCATTCAGCTATGCACACATGAACGACAAGGCCATCATGTGGGGTTCTTCATTCAAGCGTGACAACTTCTCGCTGAAGTTGAACACCAAGCCCAGCAAGAAGACCACGCTGGACTTCCAGGCCCGCTATGCAAACACTTTCATCAAGGGTGGTGGCGCCAACGAGGCTACTGGTGCCTATGACACCGACCGTCGTCTGCGCTACGCCGTTCTGTATACTCCGCTGCCCATGAAGGGCATCGACGGTACGGACGAACTGGAAGGCTCGAGTTTCTATGATCCCATTACTACTGCCAAGGACAACGACATGAAGAAGCGTCGTCGCAACCTGAATATGGCCGGTTCTTTCGGTTGGGAGGTTTACAAGAACCTGAAGCTGAAGACCGAATTTGGCTATGACACTTATGATGAGTACAGTCAGCGCTTCTGGGGTTTGTCGGCTTACTACATCAAAAACATTCCTACCGGTGACAATCAGGGAAAGCCCGCCATTCGCAACGTGAACACCATGCGTCACCGTTTCCGCAACACCAACACCGTGAGCTATGACTTCAAGGCTTTGTTCGGCAAGGACAGCCCTCACTCTCTGAACCTGCTGGCCGGTCACGAGTATGTCATCACCAAGAAGCACGCCATCACCGACGAGGTTCATGGCTTCCCCACCGACTACGATGCAGAGACCGCTTGGAAGCTGACTGCCCAGGGTAATCCCTACACCGTTGAGGACTTCTACAGTGCTGACGACAAGCTGCTGTCTTGGTTCGGCCGTGCAAACTACAACTTCATGGACAAATACCTGGTAAGCGCAACATTCCGTGCCGATGGTAGCTCAAAGTTCAACAAGGGCAACCGCTGGGGCTACTTCCCCTCTGCCGCTATCGCATGGCGTATTTCTTCTGAGAAGTTCATGGAGGGCACTCAGAGCTGGCTGGACGACTTGAAACTGCGTGTCAGCTTCGGTACCGCCGGTAACAACAACATCCCCGTAGGACAGCTCGTTCAGGAGTACAGCCCGAAGGCTACCACCTGGGTGAACGGTATCAACAACTACTGGGCTCCTTCGAAGACCATGGCTAACCCCGACTTGAAGTGGGAGACCACCATCACCCGTAACCTGGGTCTGGACTTCACCATCCTCGGAGGTAAGCTGAACGGTAGCATCGAAGGCTACATAAACACTACCAAGGACCTGCTTATTCAGTTCCCCACCTCCGGTTCCGGTTATGACAACCAGTACCGCAACTTGGGTAAGACTCAGAACTCTGGTGTCGAGCTGTCACTGACCTACCACATTGTCAATAAGAAGGACTGGGGCATCGACTTCTCGGGTAACATTGGTTACAACAAGAACGAGATTAAGGAACTGGGTATCGACGACTTTGCTGTCAACACCAACTGGGGTTCTACCGAGATTGGTAACGACTTCCTCGTAGCCGTTGGTCATGCTGTTGGTGAAATCATCGGTTTCAAGAATGGCGGCCGTTATGAGGCTTCCGACTTCGAGAGTTACGATCCGTCCACCAAGTCGTGGAAATTGAAGGAAGGTGTTCCCGACGCTTCAGCCATCATGGGTATTATCCGTCCCGGAACCATGAAGCTGCAGGATGTCAGCGGTCCCGACGGTGTGCCCGACGGTGTTGTCGACGACAACGATATCACTGAGATTGGTAACGTGAACCCGAAGTTCGTGGGTGGTTTCAACCTCAATGCCCGCGCTTACGGCTTTGACCTGTCGGCCAACTTCAACTTCAGCCTGGGCAACAAGGTGTACAACGCCAACAAGATTGAGTACACTTCAGCTACGTATACGAAGTTCAACCAGTATCGTAACCTCAGCACCGACATGACTACCGGCAAGCGCTGGACATACGTCAACGAGGCTGGTGAGTTTGTTACTGACCTGACAGAGCTGGCAGCGATGAATGCCAACACCACCATGTGGACTCCCTACATGCAGCACTTCGTACTGACTGACTGGGCCATCGAGAACGCCTCGTTCCTGCGCCTGAACACCCTGTCACTGGGTTACACGCTGCCCGCCTCGCTTGTCAAACGTGCCGGCATCAGCAGTCTGCGCTTCTATGTAACGGCTTACAACGTATTCACCATCACTGGCTATTCCGGTTCCGATCCTGAGGCCGACTGTATCCGTAAGACTAACCTGACTCCCAGCGTCGACTACTCTGGCTATCCCCGCAGCCGTCAGTTCGTCGTGGGTCTGAACTTGAATTTCTAAAATGAAGGAGGTTAATAAAATGAAGAACTATATCAAATTATCAATAATGGCTCTATCGCTGGCCGGACTGACCAGCTGCGAAATGGATTCGCCGTCCATCTCTTCTCTCGACGAATCGTCTGTATTCTCTGTCTATTCGCTGGCAGAGTCGGAAATAATGTCTATCCACGTTTCGTTTGGTGAGACCAACTCCTATCGCGGCCGCTTCCTGCCCTACTACGGCATCAACACCGACTGCGAATGGATTATCACTCCCACCTACGCTGACCGTCTGACCGACAAGTATGCACTGGCCAACTACAGCACCACAGCAGGTAACGGACAGATGAACACCGAGAACAATGCCTACGCAAAGTTCTACGAAGGCATTGAGCGCGCAAATCTGGCTATCAAGGGTCTGCGTGAGTTCGGCGACATTGAGAACCGTCCCGACATGGCACAGCTGCTGGGCGAGGCCCTGACGCTGCGCGCCGTCATCTACAACGACCTGATCAAGGCCTGGGGTGACGTTCCTGCACGCTTTGAGCCCAACAACGCTGAGAACATGTACAAGCCCCGTTGCAACAAGGACTCCCTGTACAAGGTGCTGCTCGCAGACCTGAAGGAGGCCGAGGACTACTGTTACTGGCCCAATGAGAATGCCATCACCCGTTCTACCGAGCGCGTGAGCAAGGCTTTCGTAAAGGGTCTTCGCGCCCGTCTGGCTCTCTACGCCGGTGGTTATGCCCTGCGTGGTGACGGATTCCGTCGTTCGAAGGATCCCGAGTTGGCTCCTGAGAAGATGTATCAGATTGCCAAGGAGGAGTGCCTGGACATCATCAACAGCGGTCGCAACTCGCTGGGTTCATTCCTCGACAACTTCGTTAAGCTCTGCAAGGACGACGTCACTGCCGGTGGCGAGAGCCTTTGGGAGATACCCTTCTCTGAGGGTCGTGGACGTGTGCTCTACACTTGGGGTGTTCGCCACCAGTGTGAAGACCAGTACACCTACCAGCCCCGTGGCGGTGTGAACGGTCCATTGCCCACCCTGTTCTACGACTACGATGTAGAGGATGCCCGTCGTGACATCACCTGCGTTCCCTACCGCTGGGGTGCCAAGACTGACGGTACAGCCAGCAGCACAAACAAGAACGGCAACAACTACAACATTACCAATGTTCCTCAGGTTATAAGCACACCTATCGCCATGTACTTCGGCAAGCTGCGTTACGAGTGGCTCGACCGTTATGTCACCTCTACCAACGACGACGGTGTGAACTGGCAGTACATGCGTCTGGCCGACATCTACCTGATGGCTGCCGAGGCTGTCAACGAGTTGGATGGTCCTGCTGCTGCATGGCCTTACATGAAGCCCATTCTCAACCGTGCCCTGCCTGCTCAGAAGGTGGCAGCCCTGCAGGCTAAGTACACTGCCAGCAAGACGGCCTTCTTCAACGGTATCGTCGACCAGCGAGCCTTCGAGTTTGCCGGCGAGGCTCTGCGTAAGGCCGACCTCGTGCGCTGGGGCATCATCGACGAGAAGATGGCTGAAGCCAAGGCAAAGCTCACCCGTCTGGCTACCCGTCAGGGCGAATACAGCGACCTGCCCGAGAAGGTGTATGTCAAGCTCTATGAGGCCGACCAGCAGATTCCCGCCGAGGCCGTTGTCTTCGATACATACAAGAAGCCCGTGGCCGGTGAGACCCTGCTCATCTACGGTATGAACCATGGCGACACTGACGACCACGGTAAGGAGATGAAGGATGCAGGCTTCGAGAGCAAGGGCTGGTTCCTGAGCAACGGCGAGCCCCGCATCACCGAGGACATCATCAACGGACTCTATGTCCAGCAGCCCAGCATGAACTGCCTGTGGCCCATCTGGACCGTCTTCATCGGTGTCAGCAACAACATGCTGAACAACGACGGCAACTACGGACAACTGTCTGACTAACCCACAAAAAAAGAAGTAAACAATGAAAAAGTTAAGTATATTCACTATCTGCGCGTTAGGGCTGGCAACAGCCGCCCTGACCTCCTGTAGCAAGCAGAGCGACGAAATAGACAGCTATACGCTCAACCGTAACCTGTCGCCCGTTGGTGTCGATGCCTCAAACATCGGCGAGACCTCTGCCAGCATCAAATGGACCCCGTCAGCCAATGCCACCAGCTATAACATGCTGATATGTGCTGAAGACAGTATGTCCTACGACCTGAGCACACCCGTAAAGACCATTACGGGCATCACCCCCGACCAGATACCCTACACCGTTGAGGGTCTGTTCTTCGACACCCGCTACACCGCCTACATCCAGGCCATCACTGACGGCGACGACAGCCGCACCTCCACCTGGAACGGCATCTTCTTCAGAACCAGCGCCAAGCAGTTCCTGATGAATCCGAAACCTGCACAGATTGCCGACCGCAGTGTCACCCTGCAGTGGGAGTGTGAAGACGGTTATGACGTGACGGACATCGTCATTGGCGACATCAACCACAAGATCACTGCTGAAGAGAAAACTGCAGGCCAGGCAACCATCGAGGGTCTGACTCCTGAGACGACCTATACCGCCTACCTCTATTACAACGGCAAGCAGTGCGGTAACCGCAACTTCACCACCATTGCCGACCTTGCAGGAGCCATCCTCGTTCACGAGGGCGACAATCTGGCAAGCATCATCGCTAGTGCAGAGCCAAACTCAACCATCGCCGTCTTCCCCGGCACCTACGTGATGAACGAGAACGACGAGGGTCAGGCAGGCGCCGCCAAGGTGAACAGCAGCCTAACCATCAAGGGAGTCTATCCCACCGACCAGCCTCTCATCAAGGGTCGTTTCGAGATTTATGGAGGTTCTGCACTCACTATTACCCAAGTAGTCATCGACGGTGCCGACAATGCTTCTGGCGACCAGACGTTCAACTACAAGGACGAAGCAGACTATGGTGCACTGCTGGTAGAGAATGTAGAAATCAAGAACTTTGTCAAGGGTATCACCTATGGTAACGTCAACGGTACCATTGAGTCTATTACCTACAACAAGTGTCTCATTCACGACATTGAGTGCGACGGCGGTGACTTCTTCGACCTCCGTAAGAACTACGTGAAGACCGTTAAGTTCACCCAAAGCACCATCTACAACTGCGCTCACAAGCGTGACTTCATCCGCTACGACGACAGTTCTTCCAACTACAGCGATGCTGCACCTGTCATCACTGTCGACCAGTGTACCATTGACAACGTGCTGAACGATGCCAGCGGCAAGCGCCTGCTCTACGTCCGTTTTGCCGGCAATAACATCAGCTGGACCAACAACATCGTCTCTAACACGAAGGCTGTCTACACCAACCAGTCGAAGACCAACACCATCAGCTACCAGAACAACTACTACTTCGGTTGCTCTAATGCTGACATCTTCTCACCCAGCGTAACCGAGGGCGAGGCCAAGACCTACTGGAACGGTGACGTCAACGGCAAGAACGGTGCCGACCCGAAGTACAAGGACGCTGCCAATGGTGACTTCACCATCGGCAATGGCGATGTCTCTAAGCTGAAGGTGGGCGATCCTCGCTGGTATGCAGCAGAGTAATCCAACCCCCTACCCCGTATTTTAAACAGGCGTGCACTCAGTACGAGTGCCCGCCTGTTTTTACTGTTTTTTTGTCCACAAAGTCAAAAAGAAGGGAAAAAATTTTGCCGTTTGCATTCTTATTCGTATCTTTGCAGGCGTTGTAACATAACTAAGAACCATTTTCCCGATGAAAAAACTGATGCGATACGGTCTGCTGCTCCTTTTGAGCATACCCTTGCTCTGTGCTTGTGGCGACGAGGAAGGAGAAGCCGCAGAGCCTGTCAAGGCCACCATGACCATGTTCCGCATCAGCGAGATTACCGGCATCAGCTACCCCCACGATCCCTTCGAGGTTCACGCCACAGGCAACGCCATGCACCTGCACTGGTTTGGTGTGGGCGAGTGTGCAGGCTATGAAATCATGTATGCCCAGAAGGAAAAGGTTTCCGACGACGTGGCAGCATGGCAGCATCCCGAGAACATTGAGGGACGCTTCGTAGTCAGTGCCCAGCGGTGCGACACCACACTTCAGAACCTAAAGTACGCAACCACCTACTCGTTTGCCATCCGCGTGCTGTCTGCCGATGGCGAAGCGTATCATTCCGACTGGTTCGGCATCGGCACAGACCGTCAGTGGGGCAGCCTGTGCCAGCGGCAGACTGAGGAACCAGACACTTTAGATAATGAAGAAGCTCTTTCTTACAACACTACTCGTGCTGAGCACTTCAGCACTGACAGCACAACAACTACCCTACCAGAATCCGAGTCTTACAGCCACTGAACGCGCCGACGACCTGCTGGGCCGACTGTCGCTTGAAGAGAAGGTGTCTCTTATGATGGACACCTCACCCGCCATACCCCGGTTGGGCATTCCCGAGTTCCACTGGTGGAACGAGGCTCTGCACGGCATCGGGCGCAATGGTATTGCCACTGTGTTTCCCATCACCATGGCCATGGCAGCCACCTTCAACGACCAACTGGTCTATCAAGCTTTCACTGCAGCCAGCGATGAGGCCCGCGCCAAGAATACCGAGGCCCGCCGCAAGAAAGAACTCCGCCGCTACCGCGGTTTGTCGTTCTGGACTCCTAACATCAACATCTTCCGTGACCCACGCTGGGGACGCGGTCAGGAAACATACGGCGAAGACCCCTACCTGACCTCCCGCATGGGACTGGCCGTGGTGCGGGGTCTGCAGGGACAGGAGTATGCTGGTCCTTCCAGTTCTTTTAGTTTACCGGGTAAGACAAAGAATACTGGGAAATACAAGAAACTCTTTGCCTGCGCCAAGCACTATGCCGTGCATAGCGGCCCAGAGTGGAACCGCCACGAGTTCAATATCGAGCAGTTGCCCGAGCGCGACCTGTGGGAAACCTACCTGCCCGCCTTCAAGGCACTGGTGCAGGAGGGCGATGTCAAGGAAATCATGTGCGCCTATCAGGCCATCGACGGCGAGCCCTGCTGTGGCAACACCCGCTATCTGCAGCACATCCTGCGCGACCAATGGGGCTTCCAGGGCATCGTGACCAGCGACTGCGGGGCCATCGATGACTTTTACAAGCCCGGTCGCCACAACTTTGTGACGTCGGCAGCTGAATCGTCTGCCCGTGCCGTCATGGCCGGCACCGACGTAGAGTGCGGCGGCATCTACAAGTCACTGCCCGATGCCGTCAGTGCGGGCCTCATCAGCGAACAACAGATAGACCGCTCGCTGCGCCGCCTGCTGACGGCCCGCTTCGAGCTGGGCGATTTCGATCCCGACAGTCTGGTGGAGTGGACACAGATTCCCATGAGCGTCGTAGCCTGCCGCGAGCACAAGCAGATAGCCCTCGACGCTGCCCGCCAGAGCATTGTCTTGCTGAAAAACAACGGCGTGCTCCCAATAGTAAATAGTAAATCCGTAAATAGTAAATTAGTCGTCATGGGCCCCAATGCCAACGACTCCACCATGATGTGGGGCAACTATAACGGCCAACCCACGCAGACCACCACCATCCTGCAGGGCATACGCCAGTACCTGCCCGACATCCCGTTCGTCCAGGGCTGCACATGGACCCGCAAGGAAGTGCCCGCCAGCATGTTCAACCGCATATTCACCGACGACGGACGCCCCGGACTGCAAGCCAACTATTGGAACAACGAGCGCATGGAGGGGCTGCCCGCCATGGCCATCCGACTCACCGAACCCCTCCACTTAGACAACGGCGGCAACACGGCCTTTGCCCCAGGAGTGAACACTGAGCACTTTGCAGCCCGCTACGAGGGCGTGTTCCGCCCCGAGCAGGATGGCGAAGTAACCATTGACATCCTCAACGACGACTACTCCATGCTCGTCTTCAACGGCGACACCCTGCTCAACCGGATGAACGGCCACGGCGTGCGCGACGCCCACCTGACCTACAAGGTAGAGGCCGGCCGCAGCTATCCCCTGCAGCTGGTCTACGCACAGTTGACGGGACACGCCATGCTGCAGTTCGACATCACCATGACAGACCATTCACCCGAAGCACTATCGCCCCTCACTGTCCCCAGCTCACCGCTGAAGGATGCCGAGGTAGTCATCTTCGTCGGTGGCATCTCGCCCCGTCTGGAGGGTGAGGAGATGAAGGTCAGCGAGCCCGGTTTCAAGGGTGGCGACCGCACCAGCATCGAGCTGCCGCAGGTGCAGCGCGAGTGGCTGGCCGCCCTGAAGCAGGCCGGCAAGCGCATCGTCTACGTCAACTGTTCCGGATCAGCCATCGCCCTGAAGCCCGAGGACGACATTGCCGATGCCGTCGTGCAGGCCTGGTATGGCGGCGAACAAGGCGGACAGGCCGTTGCCGACGTGCTCTTCGGCACCTGCAACCCCAGCGGGAAGCTGCCCGTCACCTTCTATCAAAGCACCGACGACCTGCCCGCCTTCCTGGACTACCGGATGCAGAACCGCACCTACCGCTACTTCCGCGGCGAGGCCCTCTACCCCTTCGGTTACGGACTGAGCTACACCACGTTCGACATCGGCACACCCACCTATCAGGACGGAAAGGTGACACTGACCGTCAGGAACACCGGCACCATGGACGGCACCGAGGTCGTGCAGGTCTACCTTCGCAACCTGTCCGACACCGAAGGCCCGCTGAAGACGCTCCGTGCCTACCAGCGCGTCACGCTGAAGGCTGGCCAGAGCAAGCTGGTGGACATCCCCCTGCCCCGCAGCAGTTTCGAGGGCTGGGACACGCAGACCAACACCATGCGCGTCGTTCCCGGACAGTATGAACTGATGGTTGGCCCGTCGAGTGCCGACCGCGACCTTAAGAAGATTCTGGTAGAAATAAGGTAGTTATCTATCAGCGGTAGTCCTTACGTATTTATTATAGGTTACGCGAGCGTGTGGGTTGTAGTTGACCATTTTCAGCCGGTAGCCTTTTGTGCCCCACCGCCACCACAGGAAGCGGTGTTTATATTCGCGGTAGACGTACGCTTCCATTGAGTCACGCACGCTGTAGCGGAAGCTGCTGTCGCGGAGCGACAAAGTGATGTCCGCCCACTCGTCATGATAATGGTAGCTGCTGTCCTTAGGGCTGTGTCCTGCAGGCACGGAGTCGCTGATGGTGACGGCTGTGGTCTGTTCGGCTTCTATCTGACGGATGCGCAGCCTGAGTTCTTTGATAGTCTGCGCCTGTTTGGCCAACGCTTCCTTCATGTTCTTTGGCGCGACGTTGATGACGGTCTGTGTGACCACGTTGATGCTGTCGTGGATGGTGTCGCGGAGTATGGGAAGCTGGGCGTGAGCCAGCTGCACGCTCAGACGGTTATTCTCACTCTCCAACTCTGCCACTCTCCCAGTCTGTAACGTGAAGATAACGGCTGTTACTATCAGGACTTCATATAACAACAGATTTTTCATACCTTTACGATGTTGCCAGTACGTAAAATATATCGCCTATATCCTAAATACATGTTCGCCTCCGCTATGCGACGCTTCTTCAGTCCTAAGAGCGGTCGTCCGCTCTTGGCATAGTACCAGCGTACCATCTGGGCGGTGACGGCTTCCGCGTCCGCTCCGTCCATGATGCGTTTACATAGCGTGGAGCGCACGAAGTTGTCCGTACCGTTGTTGAAAATCCACGAGGCCAGCGCGTCAAATTGCTGCTGTGTGAACCGCACGCTCTGTCCGTTCAGCAGACGTTCTATGGGAGCAAGGTCTTCCGTCAGCAGACTTTCTGCCCTATCGGTGCTGATGTGCTGCCCCGTCTTCACTCCCCTGGTGTGCCCCCATCCTATGGTGAGCACGCCAGCCGGGCATTTGTATGCCTCCAGCCTCAGTTCCTCAAACTCCGAATCCTAAGTCATTCGGTTTAAAGCAAGGGCAATCGTGCATAGAATTGATGATAAATGAACTGACTGAGCATCACTTAGGGAAAAACGATTACGGTCGGTTCTATGTTTTTAAGGATGGCCATTATGTCGGGAGCATCAACAATATAAAAGAAATATAGATGATTTCATTGGGTATAAAATTGTTTGGCGTAATTTTTGCATGTGGAATAATTGAAGCAGAATCATCAATTCAACAAGATATGAATAAGAGTTTACCTTACATATTAGTCAAATGGATTTGAGATGTATTCCGGAAAGGAGGGGTCACCACAACGGGTGTCCCCTCCTTTCCGGTTGCCATGGGGTGCTGCGTTTTTTTCGTCAGTCATGGTGCCTGCGGTTTCTCCCTCTCACCTGAATGTTTACCGGGCCAAAGCGGCAAACAACTGGTTGAGGGCCTGGTCACAGTTGCCCTCGGCTTCGTCGAGCAGGGTGACGAACTTGGAACCGATGATGGCTCCGGCGGCATTGTCCTGGGCGGCCTTCAGCGTCTGTGCATTGGAGATGCCAAAGCCGATCATGCGCGGATTACGCAGCTGCATCTGGTCAATGCGGCGGAAGTATGCCTGTTTCTGCCCGTCAAAGCTCTTCTGAGCGCCTGTAATGGCTGCCGAGCTGACCATGTAGATAAAACCGTCGGTGTGCTGGTCGATGAAACGGATGCGCTCGTCGCTGGTCTCGGGAGTGATGAGCATGATGACGCACAGGTCGTAGCGGTCGGCAGCAGGGCGCACGGTGGCGAGATAGTCGTCGAAGGGCAGGTCGGGAATGATGAGACCCGAAACGCCTGCCTCGGCGGCATCACGGCAGAAACGGCCGATGCCGTAGTGCAGGATGGGGTTCAGGTAGCCCATGAGGATGAGCGGGATGCTGACATCGTCCTTGATGGCTTTCAACTGCTGCAGGAGCAGACTGACGGTCATACCGTTCTTCAGAGCGCGGGTGGCTGCCGTCTGGATGACGGGACCGTCGGCCAGGGGATCGCTGAAGGGAATGCCTACCTCGATGAAGTCAATGCCCCGGCGCTGCATGGTCTTAATGACGTCGCCTGTTGCGTCTAATGTGGGACAGCCGGCGCAGAAGTAGAGCGAGAGCAGCTTGCGGTCGCCTCGTTCTGAGAAAAGCTTGTTAATCTTGTTCATAGTTGTCTTATCTTTTGAATGAATGGTTTCAGTAGTCCTACGTCCTTCAGGGCGGGTTTTGCCTCAAAGCGAGAGTTGAGGTCGATGCCGATGCACTTGTCGTGGCGGAAGGCTCTCAGTCGTCCGGCATCGTCGGGACCGATGCCGCCAGAGAGCAGGAACGGTGTCTGACCGGTGTAAAGTGAGAGAATGCTCCAGTCGAACTGACGGCCGCTGCCGCCGACGAGTGGTGTCTTGGTGTCGAAGAGGAAGTAGTCTGCAATGCCTTCGTAGTCTTTACAGCGCTCCATGTCGGTGGCTGTGGCTATGCTGAAGGCCTTGATGATGGCGGGGGAATGGCTATTCTGACGAAGGACACGGATGTAGTCCGGCGACTCGTGGCCGTGCAGTTGGATAATGTCTAATGCGTAGTCATCGGCCGTACGCACTACTTCGTCAACAGGCTGGTCGACGAACACCCCTACGCGCTTGCAGTGGTGAGGCAGGTGTTCTGGTGCCTTACTGACATAGCGGCTGGACTTGGGCCAGAAGACGAAGCCCATCCAGTCGGGACCAAGAGCCTCGACTTCGCGGATGTTCACCGCCTGGCGCATGCCACAAACCTTAATCAAGCGATACTTCATAGTTCAGAGTTGGCTGATGAAATGGTAGAGCGCCTGACCTGGGTCGGCAGCCTTCATGAATGTCTCACCAATGAGGAAACCTTGGAAACCAGCCTGGCGTAAGACTTTCACGGTGTGGGGGGTTGAGAGGCCGCTCTCACTAACCTTTACGGCTTCGCGTGGTAACCGCTCGGCCAGCCGGAAGGATGTTTCTACGTCAGTGACGAAGGAACCGAGGTGGCGGTTGTTGATGCCGCACAGGTCGGGCTCCAGTTCGGCATATTCCAGTTCTTCCTCAGAATGCATCTCTAACAGTACCTCCAGTCCAAGGCTGTGGGCTTTGTCAAGCAACGCCTTGCACTCTCTCTTAGAGAGGCAGGCGGCAATGAGCAGTACGGCAGAGGCTCCGCAGAGCAGGGCCTCGTAGAGCTGCAACTCGCTGACGACGAAGTTCTTGTAGAGTACGGGAAGGGTGACACCACTCTGGCGCGCTGTGCGGATGAAGTCGTCATGGCCGCCGAAATACTTCTTGTCAGTAAGGATGCTCAAGGCGGCAGCGCCATGCTGCTGATAGCTTAGCGGGATGCTGTCTGCCCGCCCGTCTTCCTTAATCCATCCTTTTGATGGCGATCGACGCTTGAATTCGGCGATGATGCCCGTGGGCGATGCCAACAGAGCCTGGCGCATGGAGGGCTTCTTAGCGGTCATGCGTTCCAGTTCCATGCGCTTGTGGGCGATGATGTCGTGGAGAATGTCGGGAGTGGATGATATGGGCATGGTGGATGATGTAGGCATGATGGGTTATGAGTTCAGTTCGACGAATTTCTTGAAGGTGTGGAGGGCGGCTCCGCTGTCGATGCTTTCGCGGGCAATGGCAATACATTCTTCAATGCTCTTCTGTCCCTTCTCCAGCACCTGAATGCCAAAGGCGGCATTAGCCAGCACGATGTTCTTCTGGGCAGGAAGGGCTCGGTTTTCGATGACGGCATCGAAGATTTGCTTGGCTTCTTCCTCGGTGGCACCGCCTACGAGTTCTTCGGGACGGGCTATGTCGAAGCCAAGGTCGTGGGGACTGAAGATGCGCTCATACTGATTGGTGGTCACCTTGAAGTCGCCCGTCAGTGAGATTTCGTCGTAGCCGTCAATGGAGTTGACGATGCCGTAGTCGATGCCTATCTTCTGGTAGACCTGTGTGTAGAGACGCATCTGGTCGAGGTTGGCTACACCCAGAAGCTGGCACTGTGGCTGGCTGGGGTTGACCAGTGGACCAAGCAAGTTAAAAATGGTGGGGAACTGGAGCGCCTTGCGGATGGGTCCGACAAACTTCATGGCACGGGCGAAAAGCTGAGCGTGCAGATAGACGATGCCGGCTTCGTTGAGCGAGCGGTTCAGGCGGTCAAGGTTGTCGGTAAAGTGAACACCGTGGTTGGCAATGACGTTGGAGGCTCCGCTGACGCTGGTGGCTGCATAGTTGCCGTGCTTGGCCACCTTATAGCCTGCACCGGCAATCACGAAGCATGAAGTGGTGGAGATGTTGAACGTGTTCTTGCGGTCGCCACCGGTGCCTACCACGTCAATGTAGCGGTCGGCCTTGAGCAGGGCAGGTACTCCTGTCTCCAGAATGCCGTCGCGGAAGCCTAACAACTCATCGACGGTGACGCCACGCATCTGCAACGCCGTCAGCAGGGCAGTAATCTGTTCGTTGGGATATTCGCTCTGAGTGATACCTATCAGGATTTCTTTCATCTCTTCACGAGTGAGTTCCTCGTGGTTCAGCATCCTGTTGAGGATGTCTTTCATTGTCTGTTTAACCATGATTCTTTTTCCTTTTAGTGTGGATAGTGGGTGTTGTGGGTTTTGTGGGTGAAGTGGGTGTTGTGGGTGTTTACAGGAATAGCCAGTTCTGCAGCATGTGCTTGCCGTCTTGGGTGAGTACACTCTCGGGATGGAACTGGATGCCGCGGACGTTCAGCTCACGATGGCGCAAGGCCATAACTTGCCCTTCGTCGCTGACAGCAGTAATCTCAAGACTGTCAGGAAAGGCTTTTTCAGAGACCACCCACGAGTGGTAGCGACCTACGGTGATGTCGCGGTCAAGACCACTGAAGAGCGGGTCGTCGGCAACGATATGGCAGGGGGTGGCTACACCATGGAACACATCGCTAAGATTTTCAAGTCTGGCACCGAACACCTCGCCTATGGCCTGGTGCCCCAGACATACACCGAGGATGGGCTTCCTGCCGGCAAAGGTGCGGATGACGTCGAGCAGCAGGCCTGCCTCAGAAGGAATGCCAGGACCGGGACTGAGGATAATCTTCGAGAACTGCTCCAGCTGTTGCAGCTCAAACTGGTCGTTACGAAGTACGGTGACCTCCGCACCCAGTTCTTTTACCAAGTGCGACAGGTTATAAGTGAACGAGTCGTAATTGTCGATGATAACTATTTTCATTGTTGGTGGGTGTTAGTGGGTGATGTGGGTGTTAGTGGGTGATGTGGATGGACTATAGGGTTTCTGCCTGGAGGATGGCGTGGCGTAGTGCCCCGAGTTTGTTGTTGACCTCTTGCAACTCATAATCCTCGTTGCTCTTAGCCACGATGCCGCCACCAGCCTGGAACCATAGTTCGCCGTTGCGACTGACGAAGGTGCGGATGGTGATGGCTTGGTTGAGTGAGCCGTCGAGTCCGATGACGCCGATGCATCCTCCGTAGGCACCGCGGTTGTGAGGCTCGTAGTCAGAGATGAGTTGCATGGCACGCACTTTGGGGGCACCGGACAGAGTGCCGGCGGGAAAGGTGTCGATAAAGGTGCGGATGGGGTCGGCTTGACTGTCAAGCTCTCCTGAAACGCGGCTGACGAGATGGATGACGTGCGAGTAGTACTGAATGTCCTTGTAGTAATCGACGTGAACGTTGTGGCAGTTGCGCGACAGGTCATTGCGGGCCAGGTCGACTAACATTACGTGTTCAGCATTCTCCTTCGGGTCGTTGCGCAGAAATTCGGCACCCTTTCGGTCTGCCTCTGCATCGCCGGTACGCTTGGTGGTTCCGGCAATAGGGTCGATAAATGCGTGGAAGTGCTTGCTGCCTGACGTGGCACTGTCGGAGTACTTGGCTTCTATCCTGCAATGAGTTTCGGGCGATGAGCCGAAAATGCGGAATCCGCCGAAGTCGAAGTAAAACAGGTATGGTGAGGGATTGATGCTGCGCAGGGCACGGTAGAGCTTGAAGTCATCGCCCTCATAGCGCTGGATGAAACGGCGTGAAAGCACAATCTGGAACACGTCGCCACGCAGACAGTGCTGGATGCCTCGTCGGATGTTTGCCTTATGTTCCTCGTCAGTCAGTGTCGACACTACATCTCCTACGGCATGGAAGTCGTAGGCCTTGATATTGGAACGGTTCATCGCCTTCAGAATGTCGTCAATGTCGGCAGTATCGCCCAGGGTAACCACCTTCAGCTGGTTGTTATGATGGTCGAAGACAATGACATTCTTATACAGGATATACAGCATGTCGGGGGCATCGTTCTTGTCGAGTGTTTCGTCTTTGACGTTGATGTTTTCAAAGTAACGGACTGCATTGAACGAAGTATAACCGAAGAGTCCCACGAACTGAGCATCGTCGCCTGTGACATGAATGCGGTCGATGAGTGCGTGGATGGCATTGGCGGTGTCGAAACCGGTGCTGAGTTCATGATGGACTGTGGTGCCATCGGGCAAGCTGATGTTTACGTGGCCGTGTCCGATAGCCACGCTGGCGATGGGCTTGATGCCGATGAACGACCGCGAGTTGCTTTGGTCGTGATAGTCCGAACTCTCCATCAGTGCCGACTGGGGATAGAGATCGCGCAGTCGCAGATAGATGCCGACGGGGGTGTACATGTCGGACAGGATGGTGCGACTTGATGTGGTATAGTTAAAAGTTTCCATATTCTCCTGCTAAGTTTTTGTTTTTCAGATAGGTCTCTACGTCTTTGTCGCCACGGCCAGAAACGGTGAGTACGACGATATCGCCGGGTTTGAAAGTCATCTTTGACAGGGCGGCAATGGCGTGGGCACTCTCGATGGCGGGAATGATGCCCTCCATGCGAGTCAGCTCGTAGCCACCACGGATGGCTTCGTCGTCGTTGATGGATAGCACTTGTGTGCGCCCCTGCTTGGCCATGTTGCAGTGCATGGGCCCCACACCAGGGTAGTCGAGACCTGCCGAGATGGTGAAAGCTTCCTCGATCTGGCCGTCCTCATTCTGCATGACGAGCATCTTGGCACCATGCAGAATGCCTACCGTACCGCGATGGATGGTGGCTGCAGTATAGTCGGTATCCCATCCGTGACCGCCGGCCTCTGCCAGCACGATTTTTACCCGGTCGTCATCCATATAGTGGTAAATGGTTCCGGCGGCATTAGAACCTCCACCGATGCAGGCCACAAGGTAGTCGGGATAGTCGCGGCCGATTTTCTCTTCGAGCTGCCACTTGATTTCCTCGGATATGACGCTCTGCATCCTTGCCACGAGGTCGGGGTAGGGGTGCGGTCCCATAGTGGAGCCTACAATATAGAACG
>Ga0247608_10003429_pt1 | contig 18481 bp, 14 predicted proteins | sample 176DNAGHGlowgp2_FD_193490 | JGI IMG/M metagenome (GOLD analysis project Ga0247608, IMG submission 193490) | Sheep rumen microbial communities from Palmerston North, Manawatu-Wanganui, New Zealand - 1766 DNA GHGlow gp2 | ecosystem: Host-associated > Mammals > Digestive system > Stomach > Rumen ... | reverse complement strand
CGCCAGACCGGTGCGGAGAGACTCCCCCACCCGGCTCCGCCGGGAGCCCCCTCGGGGAGGGGGCCGAAGTAGAGCGCGTTCACGGCGTTCGTTCCCGCCTGCGCGAGGGTACCGCGACGAGCAGCGCGAGCGCGGCGGCCTCGCCGAGCGGCCCGCTCCGGCGCAGGCGCGCCAGCATCTCCCGCCCCTGCGGCGAGCGCGCCGCCATCCGCGCGAGCCCGTAGAGCCCGAAGCCGCACCACGTGGCGGCCAGGGCGACGGCGAAGAGCTGCCGGGAGAGTTCGTCCATAGTGCGCTACTTCAGGATGGAAATGCCGATGGGGCTACGGCTCGACCGTCACGGACCGTATCGCGAAGGGTTCGTCCGAGTCGTCCGCAACGGCGACGAACACCTTGTAGACCGGCTTCTCCAGGTCGCGGGAGAAGGCGCCGGTCGCGGGATCGACGAAGCCGAGGCGCCGCTGCTCGTCGTCCGCGTATTGCACCCCGACGCGAACTTGGGGCAGGGAGTTGGTGCTGCCCGGAACGCCGCACCGGACGGAAAGCCGCCCCCGGACGTTCGGGCGGTACAGGACCTGGACCAGGTCACGCTTCCGCGCCGGGCCGAGCGTCTGGAACCAGGTGTTCGTGTTCCCGTCGATCGCGCATTCCGGCCCGTGCCCCGGCGCGACTGCCATTCCCTCCGTCGCCGCGAACGCCTCGACCGGCGGCGGAGGCGGCGGGATGAGTTCCTCGGCCCCGGGGGCCGGACGGGCGGGGGTTCCGGCCCGGAGGAGCCACCCTGCCGCGAAGCCGACGACGAGGAAGAGCGACAGCACCGCGGAACGGCAGGCGCGGAGAATCTCCAAAAGCCGCAGGGGCGAAACCCACGAGGGATTCTTCCGTTCCGCATTCCAGCGAACGCCGACGCCCCGGCGGGTCTCGATGCTTTCTCCGAGGCGGCCGAGCTTGTCCTTCAGACGCAGGAGAAGCTGGTCGACCGCCCGGGATTCGCGCGGCCCCGGTCCGCCGTACAGTCTTCGGTAAAGCGTTCGGCGCGGGATGGTCGTTCCGGCGTTCCGGAGCAGGAGGGAAAGCGCCTTGGTTTCGAGCGGCGTGAGATTCCAAAGCAGGATTCCGATTTCCTCTTCGGAGAGCGTTTGGTTCGCGGCGCCGCCGTCCTCCGAGGACGAAGAAGGCGATTCGCGTCCAGATGCGGCCGACTCCGCCGATCCGTTCCGGCGAACGGAAACGGCGAAGCCGCGCCGCTCCAGCTCCGCGCAGAGCGTCTTCGCGCGCGCGCCGTCGGCCTCCACGACCAGAACCGTCCGCGGGGGCGCTCCGGCATCTCCGTTCCGTTTGTTCGTCATCGCGGGGGAGGATTCTACCACAATGCCGCGAAAACCGATTGCAACATTTGTGCAACAAATTCCGGCGGATATTTGGCCACATTGGCGTTCCTAGTCGCTCCTTGCGGGCGCCGCCACGCCGGCGTCCGTCGCGCCTTGCTCGACGCCCTGATCCTTCGACCGACATGGGCCACCTCCATTCTGAAAGACTACCTTCTTCGTGGCTATGCCCTGAACGAACGCCTCGTCCAGATCGAGGATCGAATGGATCGCCGGCTCGCAGAGCACGGACAACGGCTGGACGCGCTCGAGGACAGGGTCGACTTCTTCGTCCGGACGCAGACGCCGCCCCTTCAAGGCGTCTTCTACGACGGCCAGCTCTGGGACGCGCGGGCGCTAGTGCTGAAACTGGTCGCGAGCGCCAAGCGGTCGTTGATCCTCATCGACAACTGGGCGACGGCCGAAGTGCTGGACCTGTTTGCGAAAAAGCGCGAGGGCGTCGACGCGGCAGGCCAGACGCCACACCTTGGCTTTGTTGCGCAACACGCGGCGGAGACGGTCGCGGTGGTGATTGGACGGGCGCGCGGGTAGCGTCTGCGGCGCCGCCCTCCCGTATCGGCGGTCAGCCGGCCAGCGCCTTGTCGAGGATCGTTCTGTCGAGCAGGAAGGGGATCGCGCCGACTTCGACGATGCCGTCGGACGTCAGCCGCGGCGCTCCGTATCGCCCGACGATCAGCATCTTGCGGAAGAAGTCGTCGGACCTGCGAAGCGGCAGAAGCTCCTGCCGCCGCTTTTCGTCCGTCGGCAGCTCGAGCGCGACCTGGATGTAGAGTTTGCCGGGAACGCGGTTGACGACGAAGTCAATCTCGTGGCGGCGGTCGCCGACGTCCACCACGCCGACATCCACCTGGCAGCCTCTGGCGCACAGTTCGTTGAAGATGACGTTCTCCAGCATATGCGACGGCTCCACGTCGCGGAAGCCGAGCCTTGCGTTCCGGAGCCCCGGGTCCTCGCTGTAGTACTTGAGCGGGTAGTCCAGATAGCGTTTGCCCTTCACGTCCCAACGCTTCGCCTCGCTGAAAAGGAAGGCGTCCTCCAGATACTCGACGTAGTTCGCCACCGTGTGGTCGCTCGGCCCCGCCTTCAGCACCGATTCGAGAGCGTTCCGCAACCGGTGGGGGTTCGTGAGGGAGCCCGTAGCGGACGAAAGGACGTCGATCAGCCGCTTCAGGACGTAGTCGTCCTTCAGCCGATAGCGCTTTTTGATGTCGCTTGCGTAGACTTCGTCGAAAAGCGAGACGAGATACCGCGCCCGAGCGCTCGCATCGTCTTCGGCGACGGCAAGCGGCATGCCGCCCCAGACGAGGTAGTCGGAAAGCGCCGCGGCCTTGTCCTCCGGCCGCTTCGCCTCGCAGTATTCGGCGAAGGACAGGGGATGGACTCGGATCTGGAAGCCGCGATCGGCGAAGTTCGTGTCGATGTCCTTCGAGAGCATCTTCGAGTTCGACCCCGTGACGTAGACGTCGACCTTGTCCATCTGCCGAAGGTCGTTGAGCGTGTCGTAGAACGTCAGATAGGCGTCCTCACGGTCTTCGGGCGCGATTCGCGCAAGATCCACGTCCGGGGGAAGGACTTTTCGCGTCAACTGCACCTCGTCGACGAAGACATAGTTCCAGCGTCCGTCGCGAACAAGGGCTGACTTGACCTGTTCGCCAAGCCGCACGGCGTCCCGGCAATGCGCGAATTCCATCTTGTCGAGGGGAATCTCGATGATGTGGTCTTCCGGCACGCCCTCGGCGACAAGCCGTTCCTTGAAAAGAACCGACAGCAGATAGGATTTGCCGCACCTCCGTATGCCCGTGAGGACCTTGACAAGGCCATTGTGCCTCCGCGCCATCAAGGCATCGACATACTCGTTCCGATTCGCCCTCATACTGCAAACTTCTCCTTGTTCGTCGTGTTGTTTGCAGCGATCATCGCAAATCGCCCCGTGAAAGTCAAGAAATACTGCAAACTGTTCGGAACTTTTGATTCGGTTTGCAGTATCGCCTTCACCCGCAGACGCTCACCGCCCTCGCGCCCGTCCGGCGCCACGGCCTTCTCCGTGTCCGTTCCTCGCTTCCCGCCCTCCGCGCCCTCTCTTCCGATTCCCCCGCCCCCACGCCCCTCCGCCTCGCCGCGGACCACGCGACGAACGAGATCGAAGGCAGGTGAGCGCCGCTGCCTAATCTTCTATGCTCCGTCCGGGCGAAGCGTTCCGCTTCGCCCGGCCAACGCTTCTTCCTCCGCGCCGCGCGCCGTCGGCCGCCGCCTGTCGAGAACATCTCCCGCCCAAAAGTCAAGCAAAAATTTGTTGCACAAATGTTGCTAACGGTTTGCTTGACACTATGGTAGAATATTCCCCATAACCGCGGGGAACGCCCTTTGGGCAAACCGCAATCAACCACAACAAATAATGGAGAAACAAAATGGCCCAACAAACGTGGTCTGGTCCGTTCGTTTTCAATCGCGACACAATCAATCGCATGGTCGAACCAAACCGAATTGGTGCATATATTCTCATTCGTTACGACAGACTGAATACGCCTTGGTGCTACGTTGGTCGCTCCGATAGCGATCTGCAACGGAGGTTGCTCCAGCATCTCAACAATGGAGAACACTATTCCAAATTTTGGTTTCGATACGAGACTTGTGTAAGCGACGCGTATTTCACAGAATGCCGCACCTGGCATACGTATAAGGACGATGGGGTCCACCTCGATAACGACATTCATCCAGATACCCCTTCGGGATCGGTTCGCATCCACTGTCCCGTTTGCAATGAATAAACTGGCAGAATTCTCGACAAGGCGATACTACCTAACGCGGGCAACTCACTGAAGTCTCGTTTTGGCCATCTCCATTGTCCACGCTTCTTCCTATTTCGAATGTCACGATAGTAAATTCCCCAAAAAGTTTCCTTCTTTTCCCTTGGCATCGCGGCAAAAAGTCCCTTCTCTGGCTCATTCATCACACAGTCCATCGTCCAATTCAGCGTCAACAATTGTCTCCGAACCACATTTCGACGGTTGGACACAATCCAGCATCTTCCCACAACATTAACAACTCCTGTTCAAAAGGAAAACAACCATGTCTGCAATCATGCAAAGAAAGACTTCGCCATTCTGCAGAGGATCCGAATGGCGCAAATGGGACTTGCACGTTCATACTCCGGGAACGGCAAAGAACGATCAGTTCTCCGGAGACACTGCTTGGAATGACTATCTCATCAAGCTGGAACAATCCGATATCGTCGCATTTGGAATAACGGACTATTGGTCGATGGACAATTATTATCGTGTCAAAAAGGAACAAGAATCGGGTCGATTGTCCGGAAAGTTCATCATTCCGAATGTAGAATTGCGGATTACGCCGGTAACAGATTCAAACAAGCCAATCAATCTGCATATTCTTTTCGACCCTGATCTTGAAAAGGAAGTCATAGAACGAGACTTTTTTCAGAAATGTGAATTCATGTACAACAACGTCAAGTATACGGCGACACGGACTCAACTGATTTCTTTGGGAAAGCAGATTAGGAATGATTTGCATCTTGATGACCATGATGCATGGATAGACGGAATCTCCCAATTCGTCGTTTCCTACGATAAGGTATTTGAATGTCTCAACGCGAGTTCGTTGCGTGGGCACTATTTGCTTGGCGTTTCCAATTCAAACCAAGATGGCAACAGTGGAATTCGATCTTCTTCTCTTGAACAAACCCGAAAGGAGATTTATCGACACAGTCACTTCATCTTCTCCGCCAATCAACAAGATGTAGACTTTTTCCTCGGAAAAGGTCCTGCCTCGCCTGATGAAATTGCTCGCGAGTATGGCGGAATGAAAGCATGTCTCAAAGCCTGCGATGCTCATACGCTTGAAGCTGTTGCGACTCGTTTTACGTGGATCAAAGCCGATCCGACATTTCAGGGACTTCGACAGATTGTTTTCGAACCGGAAAGTCGCGTGAGAATCTCCGATAGCCGTCCAGACCAAAAGCCATCGTATTGCCTGATCGAATCAATTGAGCTTTCAGGACCAACAGGAGTTTGGAACCAAAAGATTCTTCTTAATCAAAACCTGACTGCAATCATTGGCGGACGCGCGTCGGGAAAATCGACCTTGTTGGATGTTATTGCAGAAAAATGTAATAGTCTGAAGGATGTGGAGGAACCATCGGTTAGGGACTTTGCGAATTCGTTAGCCCCGAATGTGATAATTCACTGGAACAACGACCAGATGCCAATCGCCAACAAAATGCGCAATCTTGTTGAATATTTTCCTCAAAATTATATTGTTAAAATTGCGGAGAATCCAGACAGAATCAATGGAATTCTTGTGAACATCCTTGAAGACTTCGGCAAACATAATGTTTTGAAACAAATCAGCGATTTGAAACAGAATTTTACCCAGTCCGTTAGCATTGCTTGCAACCGGTTGGGGTCGGTACTTGAACAATGGCGACAACTGATGGACAATCCAGAGGCCATTACGAAAGAGGATGCAATCAAAACAGAAATAGAAGAGTTGTCGCGGCAAGCTGCTGAAGTCACAAAAAGACTGGAAACATCGTCTGAACAGCTGAAGTCATTTCAACAAATTAACGATATAGTAGGCAAAAAACAAAACGAACTCGAGGAGTTGCGTCAATCTGTTGACATTTTGAATGAGTTGAAAAGTCAATCGGTTGTTCTGGTCAATGAACCGATGCAAATTAGTCGATTGCCTCTCGATATCCAAACGGAGCTTCGGAGATCGTTACAAGAGTCTAAAGAGTATGTAAATCGTGCGTGGATAACAACCATTCAAGTTATTTCCGCCGGTATTGTGCAACGAATCCAATTGCTATCGTCTGAAATCAACAAGATTCTGAGTTCAGACGAATATCGTCAATTGGTTCAGTTTCAAGAAAGCAATACCCAGTATGCGGACATCGCGGCAAGAATCAAAGTCGAAAAGCAGAAACTGTCGCTTGCGGCCAAAACGGCCAAAGACATCCGAAACTACGAAGCCGAAATTGATCATTTGGTTTCAGATATTTCCCAGAGTCCTCTTCGATACGGAAAAGAACTGGATCGTTTAGGCAAGTTGCTTGAGATTGAAAAAGACGGGCTCTTCATTACTGCAAAACGAACGCTACGAGAGAAAGATATTGTCGCCTTTCTTGAACCTCGCTTGACAAAACGAAGCGCCGAACAAAAAGCTCTAGTGGAGAAGTTCTCAAAACATTTTGATTCGTGTACGGCAGACGACATCTCGGGCTTCATCAAAGATGTTTACGATGGGACGATTGAATTGAATCAGGGTAATACACCTCAATCTCTTTTGCAGGAGTATCTCTCACAAAACTGGGAAGATTTGCAGTTTGATGTGACATATCAAAATGATTCATTCCAGGAAATGTCTCCTGGCAAGAAATCTTTTGTTATCTTGAAACTGATGCTAGATTTCAGCAAACAACAGCAACCGGTATTAATCGATCAGCCCGAAGATAATTTGGACAACCGAGCGATTTACAAGGAATTGGTCGCGTATCTACGAAACAAAAAGACGACTCGACAGATCATTGTCGTTTCCCACAATGCAAACATTGTGGTCGGCGCGGATGCAGAAGAAGTGATCGTCGCAAATCAACACGGATCTGATTCAAAGAACCCATCCGGCCAAAAGTTCTATTATGTGTCAGGCGCTCTAGAAAACACTTGCCCGAAAGATGCCGATGAGTCCTGCATCTTGCTGTCTCAAGGCATACGCGAGCATGTTTGCGAAATACTTGAAGGCGGCAAGACCGCCTTCATGACGAGGGAAAGAAAGTATAACATAGAAAAATGAATTTGCGGGATGGGCGCAGTCGAACGATTGGCGGTTTCGTTTCGTTCTCTCCTGCTTCCGGAATTCTACTCGAGCCTCGCGCGGAGGGTTGCGTGTCGGGCTTCGCCGCGCGAGGTCTGCCTTGAAACGGAGAAACGAATCAAGGCCAGGCGAAATACCCGTCTGTCTTCGGAGCGCCGCGGAAGAGATTTCTATCTTTGTGGGCAAGTCCAAATGGGACGCTTCCGTTAAACCCATCGGCATTTTCATCCTGAAGTAGCGCACCATGGACGAACTCTCCCGGCAGCTCTTCGCCGTCGCCCTGGCCGCCACGTGGTGCGGCTTCGGGCTCTACGGGCTCGCGTGGATGGCGGCGCGCTCGCCGCAGGGGCGGGAGCTGCTGGAACGGCTGCGCCGGAGCGGTCCGCTCGGCGAGGCCGCCGCGCTCGCGCTGCTCGTCGCGGTCGTCGCGATCGGCGGCACGAAGCCGGGCGGCAGGAACGGCGGCGGGCTCCGCGCCGGAAACCCCGTTCTGCCCGCGCCGCCGCCGGAGCCGGCGTTCGGGCTCGTCGAGGTGCGAACGGAGGGCGTCGCGCTGCGCGCGGAACCGACGAGTTCGGTCGAGGCGGCGGCGTGGCGACTGCGCGGGGCGTCGGAGGACGGAATCTGGATCAAATGCGAGAAGCCGTTCTTCGCGCTCGGGACGAATCCGGTGCGTCGCGTCTACGCGAGCGCGTCGGGGGCGCTGTCGTTCGGGAGCGCGAGGCATCCACCCATCGGGGCGCCGCTGCCGGACTCTGCGGCTCGCTCGGAGAGCTCGCCCCACCTTGAGACGGGGCTGGCGCAGCGGCTCGGCGGGGACGCCTCGCCCCACCTGGAGACGGCGTTGCCGCAGCGGCTCGGCGGGGACGCCTCGCCCCACCTGGAGGCGGCGCTGGCGCCCTTCCGCGCGCCGCTCGGGCTCCTCCCCGCGGCGGTCGAGACGAACGCGGCGCCGTCGCGCTTCTGGCACGCCCCGGCGCCGGGCGGCGGGCTGCTCGTCGCGTGGGAGAACGTGCTCGTGGACCGTTTGCCGGGCCGTCGCGCAACGGTCCAGGCGGAGCTGAGACCGAACGGCGACTTCACCTATCGCTACGACTTTACGGACGCGCTCGATCCGCCGTCGACGAACTTCGTCATTGGCGCGCAGGCGGGAACGAACGCCGTGAACGCGCTCTACTTCGGCCCCCTCCCCGAGGGGGCTCCCGGCGGAGCCGGGTGGGGGAGTCTCTCCGCACCGGTCTGGCGCGTCAATGGTGGGGCGAGCCCTCCGGGCGAGCCGCAGAGCGTAGCGGACCTGCTCTGCACGAACGGCGCCCTCCGCACGCCGGCGCGGTTCGAGCTCGAGTGGAAGAACACGACGGAGGTCGGCGACGGCGACTCCGACGGCGACGGCCTCTCCGATTGGGACGAGGTCTTCATCCACGGCACCGATCCGCGCCGCGTTGACACGGACGGCGACAGTCTTTCCGACTCAGCCGAAGTCCTCGCCGGCGCGAATCCTCTCGACGCCGACGAGAACAACGACGGCATCCCGGACGGCGCCGATCCGGCGGCGTGGGCGGCGGATCCGCTGTGGGCGGCGAACGCGACGAACGACAGCACTTCGATCACAATCACGCTGAACGCGGCAATCCCGGCCGATGCTTCCGCCTCGCTCGTCGTGGGCGATCTTTGCATCCCGCTCCGTTCGCCCGGCTCGTGGACGCTCGCGCTCGTTCCCGGCGAGCTCTACGCCTATCGGCTGCACACGAGCGGAGCGGAGGCGGACCTCTCCATCGCCCCGGCGACCAGCGCACCGCCCCAACGCTCCGCTCCGCTGCTCCGGGCGGTTCCGGCGCCCTTCCCGTTCTGGACCGACGACCCCGACGGCGTGTTCGACGGCCCGTCCGGCGGCGGCTCGGGCGAGATGGCCGTGCCGACGCTGGAACTTGCGTGGATCGATCCGGGCGACGGATCGCACGAGGACGGCGGTTCCGTCGGACTACACGAGGAGAACGCGGCGACCTTCCAGTACACCATCCATCCCGCGGCGATCAACCGCATCCCGAACCTGGTCCAGACAACGGGATTCAACCGGACGGCGAACCAACTCCAGCTGCCGGTATCGTCCGATGGAATCACCGTGACAGGAACCATCGCCATCCATCCTTCCGTCCTGCGATGGGGAGCTCTTTTCGACGAACGGAGCGCGCACCGGTGCACCGCATCCTTCGAGAATCCGTATTGCGAAGGTTGCGGCCACTATATGCCGGAGGACCTGACCCTGTTTCTTTCGCAGGACGTCCTCACGCTCAAGCACGACAACCAGGCGACGATCTCCATCGTCCACGCCGATCCGCGCGGAGCGGTTCTCTCCGCCCCCTCCATCCAGATCCGTCGCCTTGGAGAGACGAACTGGCTGCAGCTCGCCGCCAGCGACTCGGTCGACCCCTGGACGGCCCGCGTCGCGGGATACTTCGAACTTCAGGGGAAGATCACGGTCGACGGCCACGATGCCTACACGCCGATGGTGGACATGGAGGTGCAGTTTCCGTCGTATTACGAAATCGTTTCCGACTCGCATTTTGTTTCACAGGCAAACTCGGTCTGGAGAAGCGTTCTACAAAACTGCGTCCAGACAAACCGCTTTGAGCAAGGGTTCTGGGTTCGACTGAATACCGGGACAGACCAGTACTTCCATACCGATGTCATTGACGGCCCTGGCGTTTCCGATCTTCAAGGTGCGTCCTGCCCGCTGGGAGCCCGTCCCGCCGACAATCCGCCGTCCATACCATCTCCCCTTTCCTCGGGAGTCATTTATTCCGTTGCATCTTTCCATTGCCACACGCCGACGACGTACCGAACCGTTGGACGGATACCCGGTCCTTCCGGGCAAGACGAACAAGGCGATCACGACAACCAGGTGACAGGTATCGTATATGACTTCGACGAGTGGAGTCCGGGAACGAACTGGATTCCTCCTGGCTGGCCGAAGAATTCAGCGCACAAGTTCTACAAGACACCGGGATTGATTCGGAGACCGACACCAGAATGAAACCGAAAAGATTACAAGGGAAAGTGGCGGCCCTGGCCGTATGTGCCGCGGCTGGACTTCTTCTTCTCGCAATCGGTCTCGATTGCAGAAGAGATGTCGGCAATTCGAGAAAGGAGGACTTTTCGATGGATCGGGGCGAGAACGCAATGCTCCTATCAAATCCTGTATTCGTACAGATCGGAGAACGAGAATATCGAGTTGATGCCAAGGGCGATTCCCTTTCGCAGGCGGAGATACAGTCCGTTATGGTTGACGTAGCCGATTGGTTCGATAAACTCAATTGGCCCGAAGATCGTCCGGTCCTGCTGGACGAAGACCGGGATTCCATAACCGTCACTTTTCCCGTTCCCGATGAAATGTCACACATTCCATATCGAAGCGACTATACATTGCAGATCATCCTCGACAGACAAACGAAGTCTGTTCTTCGCGTGGCCGGTGGCGGATGAAAGACCTTCGATCCCCGGAGGATTCCGCCGTGCTTCTGGATGAAACGGAAAACACGTTTGTGGTCACCTGGCCGCTTCCCGATGAGATCGCGGATGCTCCCATCCACAAACCCGACTACACCGCGCGGGCGATCATCGACAAAAGGACGATGAAGGTCCTCCGGATCTTGCAGGGATGAAAGGGGGTAAAACAGTGGACGACAAGGCGTTCGTCGCGTGGCGGCTGATGGTCGATCCTCCGTCGACGGACGGCTTCCTTCGGCTGACCTACTGGATCGACCGCCGGACGAAACGGATCGTCCATTCCGGAACCGAAGTCCACGAAGACCGATGACGGACGCACCCGGCCCGCTCCCGCGCCCCCCGCCGCGCCGGCGGAGGGACGGATCGTCTTGCAATTCTGTGACGATTTCCGGAAAAATCCGCGAAAACGCCCGCAAAACCGGCCCCTCCGTTCCGGATTGTAAAACCATCGTCAAATCGTCTCCCGCCCCCTTGTTTTCCCCTCCCCGTTTTGCTACTGTTCCACTTGTCGGTTCCGTTGGATGTCACGACACATTGCGTGCGCCAGTTCAAACAACGAAAGATGCAAGAACGGGGCATGGTCAAAATGCTTCTTGTATCATCCCTCGGACGAACCGAGCAATCCAACTGAACTAAGGAAAATGGAACCATGCAAACCCCCACGACATTTCGCATAAATGTTCTCGATGACAATTGTTCTCCGATCGACTTAACTGCCGATCATACGCACCTCAGAATTGCCGAAAAACTGCATGAATTGATCAACGACGCCAACGTTCAAGGATTGACCGTTGGACTGGAAGGGGAGTGGGGATCCGGCAAGTCGACGGTTGTTGAATTGCTTCGCAGAAAACTGATGTCAGATCCGAATACTTTTGTCTTCTATATCGATGCATGGGAACACGAGGGAGACCATCTTCGACGCGTGTTCTTGGAATCGCTCATTGCAAAACTGAAAGCGTGGAAAACATGGGAAGAAGACACCATACAGAACTTTGAAACCATTTTGGATCGTGTCACAGCGAGGAAAACGGAGACAACGATAACAAGGAAATCTCAGGCCAGCAAGTTCGGACGAGACGTCGGAATTGCGACACTGTTGGTTCCTGTAGGATCTGTATTGCTTCAGTCTTCCATCAATCAAATCACATACCATTGGACTGGAACGATTTGTTGGAAATTCTGGATTGGGTTGATATGTATGCTTGCTCCGATATCGCGTTTTGGTTTCCGATGGATTCGAAATTGGTTCCGAACCGAAAAACTACCGTACAATCTTCTTGAGACCGAGGCTAAGGAAGAAACTACGCTCGAAACGTCTCGGGAAGAAGAACGGTCGTCCGTTGAGTTCGGGAAATACTTCGACCAAATAGTGAATGCGGCCGGTTGTAAACTCGACAACTTGATACTCGTACTCGACAACCTTGATCGAATCGATCCAAAGGACGCGCTGCGCATTTGGTCGACCCTTCAGACCTTTGTTCAACATAGAAATCCCGTTGAGCACAAGAAAACAAAACCGCGCCTGTGGATTATTGTGCCATACGCCCATGACAGCTTAAGCAAACTGTGGGAGGATCCCTTGCCTTCCCTCAAGGAGAATGACAATTCACAAGTCGGACAAAACAAGTCTCCTTCAAAAAGAAAACTGGCCGAGACAACAAAAACCACTCGCGCGGATTCTTTCATCGACAAGAGTTTTCAACTTCGTTTGCACGTCCCTAAAATGATAATAAGCGGATGGCAAGAATTTGCTCGCGTCTGCATCAAACAAGCGTTTCCCGATATGGACGAATGCGACCGCAAAACGGTTTTGACCGTGTTGGACTGGACGCGAGAGAACATTATGGACGCCCCAAGTCCCCGTCAAATCAAAATCTATGTTAACGAAGTCGGATTGGCGTATTCAATGAATCAACATAATATATCTTTGTCTGCAATTTGCCTATATGTTGTAAAGAAATACCTGCAGGGCATGTCCAACACTCAACTTGAGAAGGAACTTCAAGACGGCAAAATCACGCAAACATCTTTGCCAGAACATGAATCAACACGGGTTCTCTCAGCCGAAATCGCCGCACTTCTTTACGGTGTTTCCGAAGACAAAGCAATGGAAATTCTCTTGGGGCCAATCATATTATCGGCATTGACCGAAGGAAAGACGGCTTTACTGACCGAGTTGCGAAAGATACATGATGATGCTTTCGATTCGGTTCTCTCATTTGTTTTCCGGTTGCCCGATATGCATTTTATCTGCCCCAAATGCGCTTCCATTGTCCAGATTGCTTTCCGCGATCCCGATTCTTCTCCTTGTCGAATTGCACTGCATGCCATTCGAACGGACAAGGAATCCGCTATAGCTGCCATGAGCAATTTGCCTTCCGAAAGAGCACTGGCATTGATTGAATTATCAAAGCAGGATCCGATTCTCGAGAACGAACTGGTTTCGTCGTATATAACGAGTCTCCCGAGCAGAATGCAACCATGGTCAACTCTCTCAAAAGAAAAAAGCCCCGACACTGCCCACATTGATACTCCTGCCGATTTCTTTTCCCATTATGAGAGTTTACGCAAAACAGTCGGTAAGGATGTCAAAATTCCGTACAAAGCAATCACATCAGAAAACTTGGAGTTTTTCCAAAAGTTCTCTTCCGAAGACATCCAAAAGTTAGTTCCCTTGCTGGAAAACAGCGAACAGATCGATGACGATATCGCCAAAGCAGTCAAAGCCGGCACTCCGATTGACCCTATCGTGGAAAAAGTTTTCTCGGCTTTTGTTGTTGGCGGCTTGGCCACCGCAAGCAAAACGGCAAAAGCCGTGAAATCCGCTTTTGAATGGAACAACGGAACCCAACAAGGGAAAGTTTTCTCCCAAATTCATTTCAGATTCATTCGGGCATTGCTTCGTTTGCAATCCCATGGTTGTGTTGTTCCGGAACTAATGGAAATGCTTAAGGGGTCCGGGTTATGGAATTGCTGGCGTCAACAGAGAAACTTCGACGAGGTAAACGCCACGATGATTCATCTCGTCGAAACGCATTTCCCTGGCATGCCGAAACGCGAAATTGAGCAGAACGGCGTTTCCTGGGGTGCTGTGAACGAATTGAGGATGTCGCTTCAGACGCCAAACTCTCCCTTTGCTCAAAATCTTTATGCATTGATCCGCGATGACAACCGATACGATTGGCTTCGAAAGGAAGCATCCATGGAACCTATGTCCCATGGGTTGTTGGCCATTTGCTTGATCGTTTACTTGGCCCTCAAAAACAAAGATCAAAAACTGTTCGATCCAGAAAGGCCGTATGCAACGCTACTGGATCTGAACAAGTGTATTAATGGCGATCAAGTCAACAATCTATTCGATTTGTTCTGCTCCGACGAGACAAGATTTGAGCTCCTCTCGAATGCTGGTTCTTTCCAGATTGAAAGCCATCCTGAAGAGGCTCTTCGTTTGATTCAAGCTATTCCTGACGGCGCTCCGTTCAAGAAAGATATGGAAAACAAATGCGCCAAAGAATTGAATGCCATCGGGGAATTGCGATGGAAGCAGGATTTTTCTGATCAACCGAAGCTGTGTTCTCTTGTCGAACACCTTGTTCAGCAAGGAACCGATTCGTTTATGGACAATTCGTTCTGCAATAGTTTTACGGCCAAAATTCAAGAAACCATCAAAACGCAGATTACGTGGAAGATTTCGACAGAGCGCTTGAACCTCTACTATCAGGCGCTCAAACCAGATTTCAGGAAAGTGTTCAACATAGCAATCTCAGAAGCCGTTTTTTCCAACGGATGCTTCATAGCAACGGACATTGTTAAGGATTTTATTCTTTCAATTCCGGATTATGCTCCTTGGTTGAATACTCAGGCTCCTAGATTGCCCGCTATTTCCACATCTTTAGCGTCCCCAAACAAAATCAAGGCATTTTCCAATCTGTTGGACATTCTTTCCAGATTCAAGAACACCATCGAAAACTGGCAAGACATTGGTGTCGTAATTTCGAAGCCCGTACTGGACATGACTCGCAGCCCTTCTACCGAAGTCTGTGATGTTGCCGCAAAAGCTGTTTCACTTTTCGGATTTAATCTATCCGATGCAAAGCAAACGTCGGCAAAATAGCATCATCCACGCGCCACCGAAATGGTCAATGAGGCCTAGCAGACGGTTCGCGGAGTGGCGCGACCGACCTGTCCTGCGGTGCGGCGTAGCCGTGCCCGAACGAAGCCGACTTGGCGTACGCGCTCTGCGTGTAGCGTGGTGCTTCGGAATCTACGGATCCAGTTTTCCACCTAGAGGGCCGGACGTTCCGAAGGTGGCGGACGGTAGCGGTATTTCCGCAAAAGGATATTCCCGATTTCCCTGCGGCGAGCGAATCGTCAACCGCGCAAGACCGTAGAGCCCGAAGCCGCACCACGTGGCGGCCAGGGCGACGGCGAAGATCTGGACAGAAGCGTCGGTCATCGGATCGGCGGGGGCCGGCACTCCGCATTCCTCGCGGAGGCGCGCCTCGCATACCCGCCATTCTATGCCCGAAACGCCCCGCCCGAATGCAACAATTGTGCAACAAATTCGGACTTGGCTTCCGTGCGCTTCGTAGTCGAAAAACCCATTTTCAAAAACGTGAAACCGCTGCGTCGTGGCGGGGTCTTCACCCCTCCACAATGGGCAAGACCGCGAACCCTCTCCACAACCCGGCATCCGATTCTTCGTCCCTACGCGATCATCTTCCGCCTGTTCGTGTCGCTCGTCCATGGGAGGATCCTATTACCCCCCAACCAATCTCGACGGAGACAAAGTCAATCCGTTTCCAATACTTCCTTGTGTCACTGGGATATTTCCTCATACGATTTGGCGAGGCGTCGCAATTCGGTCGCCAACCGGAAGTATCCTTCGTTTTCGACGGCATCGGCTTGATCGCGACATTCTTTCACCCGGTCCCGGGACGAGTCCGTCGACGAGACCAGTTTCATCGTTTGGCTGGAATTAAACCTGCTGTTCTGGTATTGTTTCCTCATTTCATCAGACTGCTCTTCATTCAACAAAGAAGCGATTTCCTTGTGTATCCACAAGCCGGTCGGGTCTGCGGGAGCGTAAATCAAAACTTCACCGATTCTTCGTTCAACGGGCATTTCGATTTTGCGTTTCTTTGCAAGTGTTCGGACACGGCGAATCCACGCTCTAAACGACTTGCAGTTGAACGAACCATCCGAAGTCGTACCCGGAACGAGATTCCATTTCTCCAACAAGAACTCGGCGCGCTTCTGTAGTTCTTCTGCCGAGTATTCCGTTTTCCACAACCGGCAAGGTTGCGTCGATGCAGACTCTTTCAAGGCAACCATCTCGCAGAAGAAGTCGGCATTTGACGACAGTTTTTCCATCAGAGCGCGAGGAGAATACCCGTCACGGTATTCAAAACGGGCAAGATACTGCCACTCGATTTCTTCCAGACCGATGGAATCGCGGTCGGGTCGTTTTTGAAGCAACTCCATCAATTGCTGGATGACATAGTCGTCCAATGGGTCGACAACCTTCCGTTGCAACGGAAGAGCGAGCAACGTTCGTTCGATTTGCCGAGTGTCAAAAGAGTCGATGGCTTCCAATCGTGTCGAAAACAACTCGAGCGCCAGGTCGGCCCGTCCGTGCGACAAAAGCCGTTTGATTGCGGTTTTGAGATCCGTTTTTCCCAGCTGCAACCACCTCGGAATCCTGTTCCAATAAAACTTGTCTGCTTTTGTTCTCGTCAACCAGCGAGAAAGCCGCTTCCAGGAATCTTCCTCAAAAGGAAGCGCTGCAAGGAACTCGCCCGTTTGTGCGTTCGTCCAACCTTTCCGTTCCAGCGAGTCCACCCACGGCCAGCCGCGGGCGGAGAAAAGCTGAATGACGAAGCCATTGATGAACCCGATTTCATTGGGTTGTTCTTTTCCAAGAAAATACAACAACACTTCCTCTTCGATTCTTGAATCGGAAACACACGCGAAGGCCATCCCGACTTGAATCGGCAATCTGGCAACGCGGACGATTTCGGCCAGTTTCTCCACCCCCTCGGCACGGATAATCCGCAACAGGGCCTTTCCTTGCTCCTTTCGCAGCTTTTCGTTTTCTTTGCGCCAGTCGGCGCGAAGCCGAAACAGGTTGACGGGTGCTTCCGTAAACAAGCGGCGGAAAAGAATGCTTGTCGTCTTCGGACGCAACGTCGCTTCAGCTTTCCTCAAATGGTTGCAAAGATCCGGATTGTCGCGGAGGAGATCGCCGTGGAACTGCTTTGACCGCACAAGGAGACTTTTGATCGCTTCCCAAACAACGGTCTTGCGATTTTCGGGCAAAGACAATGTCCTTTTGGAAAGGACGGTCGACATAACCGCCTTTGCCGCCCGAGGCGGAAGACGAGGCGATTCTTCGATCAATTCCGCCAGACGGTTCTCGTTGCCGGCGGCAAGTTTCGCGGCAAGGATCACATACTGTTCTACCTGCGCCCAATACTCTTTGGTGGTGATTTTCGGCTCCCAGTTCTTCTCGATTTCATCGTTCCACTTCGGCTTGCTGGATCCGGTGGCAATCGAACCGGGATTCGGGAGCAGGGACAAAAGCGTCTTCCATCCAATCTCCGGATGTTCTCCGCTGATGGAAACAATGGCGGCACGCCGTTTCTCGAACGGGGCCTTTGTCTGGGGAAACCAAGGAAGCAGGATTTTCGAAAGGGCCCGCAAGGGACTCGTTGCCCAATCGGCCGTCTGCGGTGCCATATCGGCAAATACAGCGAGAGCGTTGCAACACCGAACCAGGCGGCTCTCGTGCCACGCCAGCACCTCGAACGCATCGACAAACTCCCCCCAATCGCCGGAAACGACATTCTTGTCGCAGACGGCGGCGAGCCACGGTTTGAAAGGATTGTCTCTCTTTCGCAACGACTCGTCCACGGCGGCGAGAAAAACCTCCGGGGCCGATTCGGCCAAAGCCGGCATTCCCTTGGACAGACTCGCCCAACGAATCCAATCGGCTTCAAACAGCAACGTGCTAACGACACGACCGCAGACCGCTTCGATCCTTCTCCGGACGTTCTCTGGAAAGGATGCTTTCGCGCCCGACAGAATCGCCAGACTTTCGGCAAGGCAAAGCTTGAACGACGACGAATACTCCCGTTTGGGCTCCGCGTTCTTCAAAGAAGCCCAATCATCGTACCTGAGTCCGACAAACGGATCCGGTTCGGACAAACACCGAACGGCGATTTCCTCGAACTTGTCGAGGTCTTTCTCGGTAAGATACTTTCCGAATCGAAGGACGACACGGTCGCGCTCGGTACAATTCCAGGTTTTGTTGTGGAACGAGAGGGGCGTTTTCTCGTGAAGCAACAACGATCTCGAGCGGGACTCCCATTCCCTTTCGTCGATCCCGAGAAAGTCGAAAACACATTGCTTTTCATCTCGAGACGATTCCCTCCATTCGCCAAGCAAGGCGAGACGAACAAGCACGCTTGCGTCCTCCGACGCAAGAACACTTTTGGAATCATCGCTTTCCGGATTGGAGATTGCCGTCGGCTTTGCGAGGGTTTCTCCAGGTTGGAATATGCTGGCGAACGCTTTCGTCGTCTTTCGTATCGTGCCTGCATAGCCATCATAGGTTCGGACGGTTGCACAAGTCGACTGCCAAATGACATCGGGCGGATTCTTGAATTTCATTCCGATATCGGTTTGAATGACAGATCGAACAAGACCTTCCGGAATCTCAAAATCGAAAAAATCCACATGGAAGGAAGACA